>MDSV01033336.1_pt1 | contig 35887 bp, 35 predicted proteins | sample 810851 | NCBI WGS metagenome assembly MDSV01 (sample SAMN05326640, study PRJNA326480) | marine metagenome | isolation source: seawater | place: Atlantic Ocean: North East | collected 2012 | reverse complement strand
GATAATAAAATTAATATTCTGTATGCAGATGAAACACTAAAAGATAAAATTGATATCAAAGAAAAAAAAGTTAAATTAAATTCAAATGGTGCTGTATTAATTGGTCCTGAGGGGGGTTTTTCAAAAAATGAAATTAGTTTTTTAAAATCTAAAAAATTTGTGATACCAATAAGCTTAGGATCGAGAGTTTTAAGGTCTGATACAGCCATTGTCGTAGCATTAAGTTATTGGCATTTTTTGAACTGTTAATTATAAAGTAATAATAAATTTTTATTTGAATTTTATGTTATTAAACAAAAAAGAATTAGAATTGGAACAAATTTTAGATTGGTTCAAATCTGGTGAAAAAAAAAAGAATGATTGGTTAATTGGAACTGAACATGAAAAATTTATTTTCAAAAAAAATAATTTTGAGAGACTAAATTATCATGAATCATTTGGTATAAAAAAAATCTTAGATGAGATCTCTATTGATAATGATTGGCAAAAAATCATAGAGGGAGAAAACATTATTGGATTAAAGCATATTTCAGGATCCTCTATTTCTCTAGAACCAGGAGGTCAGTTTGAGCTTTCTGGTGCTCCATTAAAAAATTTACATCAAACATGTAAAGAAGCTGGAGCACATTTAGAATTAATGAAAAAAATTTCAAATGATTTCAATCTTTTGATTTTAGGCTTAGGTCATGATCCAAAGTGGGGAAGAGATAAGATTGGCTGGATGCCAAAACAAAGATACAAGATAATGAAAAAATATATGCCAAAAGTTGGCAGCTTAGGTTTAGATATGATGTTAAGAACTTGTACTATACAAGTTAATTTAGATTATAGCGATGAAGACGATATGATTAAAAAATTTCATACTTCAATAGCACTGCAATCTGTTTCAACAGCTTTATTTGCTAATTCTCCATTTGTAGACGGTAAGCCTAGTAAGTATTTATCTAAAAGAGCTTTTGTTTGGACAGATACTGATAAAAACAGAACAGGTATTCCGAAAAATCTCTTTAAAGATAATTTTGGTTATAAGGCTTGGATTGAATACTTGATGTCAGTTCCAATGTATTTTATTTATAGAGAAGGAAAATATATTGATGTTTCCGGACAAAGTTTTTCTGATTTTATGCTAGGCAAGCTAAAGGGTTTAGAAGGAGAATTTCCTTCATTAAGTGATTGGGAAAATCATACCACAGTAGCCTTCCCAGAGGTAAGGTTAAAGCAATATTTAGAAATGAGGGGTGCTGATGGAGGTCCTTGGAGTCGTATATGTGCTTTACCCGCTTTTTGGGTAGGAATTTTGTATGATGAGAAATCAATGAATGATGCATACAACTTATCTAAAAATTTTATGGACGTTAAAATACTAGAAGAGGCAAGAACCTCTTCTGCGTTAAAAGGATTAAATGGTTTAATTGGCAATGTTCAAATTAGAGAAATTGCTCAAGAAATATTAAAAATTTCTTTTGAAGGATTAAAAAGAAGAAATTATGTAGATAAAAAAGGCATTCCAGAGACTCAGTATTTAGATCCTTTATTTAATATAATTGAAAATGGCAAAACAGCCGCAGAAGAATTGTTAGAAAAATATAATAATATCTGGTCTAAAAACATTAATAAAATATTTGAAACAGAGGGTTTTTAACTAGTTTCTGTTCCACCAATAGTTATACCTTCCATTAGTAAAGTTGGTTGTCCAACCCCGACTGGAACACCTTGTCCATTTTTACCACATGTTCCAATTCCCTCATCTAATTTTAAATCATTACCTATCATACTAATTTTATTCATAGCATCAGGACCATTACCAATTAGGGTGGCGCCTTTTAAAGGGTTTTTAATTTTTCCGTCTTCAACAAAATATGCTTCAGATGCAGAAAAAACAAATTTTCCACTAGTTATATCAACTTGACCACCAGAAAAATTAACAGCATAAATACCTTTTTTAACATTTTTTATAATTTCTTCAGGTTCATATTCCCCATTTTCCATATAAGTATTAGTCATACGTGGCATGGGATAGTGAGAGTAAGACTCTCTTCTTCCATTTCCAGTTGGTTTCATATTCATTAGTCTGGCATTTTGTTTATCTTGCATATAATTTTTAAGAATCCCATCTTCTATCAAAATATTTTTTGCTGATGGGGTGCCTTCATCATCAATTGTAATTGAACCTCTTCTATTTTTAATAGTTCCATCGTCAACAACAGTAACGCCTTTTGAGGCAACTTTTTGTCCTATTTTATTAGAAAATATAGAAGTACCTTTTCTATTAAAGTCACCTTCAAGTCCATGGCCAACAGCCTCATGTAGCATAACACCAGGCCAACCCGATCCAAGAATTACAGGAATCTCACCAGCTGGAGCAGGTTTTGATTCTAAATTTAATAATGCAATTCTTAAAGCTTCTTTTACCTGTTTTTTCCAGTTATCTTCTTTTAACCATTCATCATATAAAGTTCTTCCACCATAACCAGAACTTCCAGACTCTCTTCTTCCCTTTTTTTCTACAACTATTTGAACATTTAATCTCACAAGAGGCCTTAAGTCAGCAGATGAGACATTATCAGATTGTAAGATTTGAATCGCTTTATAAGACCCTGAAAGGGAAGTAGAAACTTGTATAACCCTATTATCTAAATTTCTAGCAAATTTATCTATATCCTCTAAAATCTTTATTTTTTTTGAAAACTTATAGTTATTTAAAGGATTTTGTGATGTATATAAAGGTTGATTTATAGAGTTACTAGGCAAAATTGATTTTTGCATTGGCCGATTATTATAGATTGATTTTACTGTTTCTATAGCTTTCAAAATATTTTTTTCACTAATTTCAGAAGAATGAGCATACCCCCTAACTTCTCCCATTATAGATCTTATTCCAAAGCCTTGAGAATTATCATAAGATACATTTTTCATTCTACCATCATCAAATAAAAAGGATTCATTATGAGAGTCTTCAAAATAAATTTCTCCATCATCGAAATTCAAAAGAGCTTCATTTAATATATTTGATATTTTCTCTTTAGAAATATCATTATTTTCGAAGAATAATTTATCGGTAATTTTAAGGTTTGTACAATCTTTCATAATTTATTCACTTTACGTTTTTATAAAAAAAATAATTTTTTAACTTATATTTAACTATATAGGATTTTAGTATTAAATATAAATACAAATCACAAAAAAATTGTTATTTTATCTAGCATTTTTCTTTAAAAAGTATAAAACAAGAATTATATTAAATAAGACAAACAAAACAATATTGGCATATGATTAAAAATTTTATTTATTTCACTTTTTCAATTCTATATTTTTATCCAGAAATTGCTATGGCTAGTGAACCTAAACCATGGCAACTTAATTTACAAGAACCAGCAGGTATAATTGCTGAACTGTCAACAGATCTTCATGACTTTTTATTAATAGTAATTACATTAATTTCTTTGTTTGTTTTAGGTTTGTTGATTTATGTATGTGTAAGATTCAGAGAAAATAAGAACCCAAAACCTTCTAAAACATCTCATAATACAATTATAGAAATTTTGTGGACTGTAATACCTGTTATCATTTTGGTCGTTATTGCCGTCCCATCATTCAAACTTTTATATCTGCAAGAAACTGATAAGAGTTTTGATATGGTTGTAAAAGTTACAGGCAATCAATGGTACTGGAATTACGAATATCCAGACGAAAAAATATCTTTTGATTCATATATGATTCCTGAAAATGAAATTAAGAACAATCAGAAAAGACTTTTAGATGTAGACTATCCACTAATTGTTCCTGAGGGAATAAAAATAAAGTTTTTAATAACAGGGAATGATGTTATGCACTCATTTTTTGTTCCTTCACTTGCTCTTCAGACCTATTCTTTTGCAGGTAGAATTAATGAAATATGGACAGAAATACCTATGGGAGAAAAAACATATTATGGTCAATGTAATCAAATATGTGGTGTAAATCATGCTTATATGCCAATAGTGATTAAGTCAGTTAATAAAAATAAATATGATGAATGGGTTAAAAAAGCCAAAGTTAAATTTGCAAAATTTGATCATCATAATAATAAAATAGTTATGTTTGATAATTAATTAGTTGAAAAAGGTTAAGGAGAAAAACTAATGGCAACTGCATCTAAAAATTTATCACATGAGACAGAACATCATGGTGCTCCATCAAGCTTTGTAAAGAGATGGTTGTATTCAACAAATCATAAAGATATTGGAACTATGTACATCATCTTTGCTCTTATCGCAGCATTAATAGGTGGTGGTATGTCTATTTTTATGAGAATGGAGTTAATGAATCCCGGCGTTCAGTATATGACTGACGGTCACATGTGGAATGTGTTTACTACTGCTCATGGTCTTATCATGGTTTTTTTTGTAGTTATGCCAGGTTTAATAGGAGGTTTTGGTAATTGGTTTGTGCCAATAATGATTGGTGCACCAGACATGGCTTTTCCAAGAATGAACAATATTTCTTTTTGGTTATTGCCTCCTAGTTTTATTTTACTGCTTTTATCAGCAGTTATCGATGGTGGTGCCGGAGTAGGATGGACAATTTACCCACCATTATCTGGTTCATCAGGTTCTCCTGGGATGTCTATGGATTTGGCAATATTTTCACTTCACCTTGCTGGAGCTTCATCAATATTAGGTGCTGCAAATTTTATAACTACAATTTTTAATATGAGAGCTCCTGGAATGACTTTACATAAGATGCCTTTATTTGTTTGGTCAATGTTAATAACAGCATTTCTTTTGCTTTTGTCTTTGCCTGTTTTAGCTGGAGCAATAACAATGTTATTAACTGACAGAAATTTTGGTACTAATTTTTTTGTACCTGAAGGTGGAGGTGATCCAATTTTATTTTTACATTTGTTTTGGTTTTTTGGACATCCTGAGGTGTATATTATGATACTTCCAGCCTTTGGAATAGTTAGTCAAATAATTTCTACTTTTTCCAGAAAACCTGTTTTTGGTTATCTAGGAATGGCTTATGCTATGGTTTCAATTGGTGTTGTTGGATTTGTAGTATGGGCGCATCACATGTATACTGTTGGTTTATCAATAGATACTCGGGCATATTTTACCGCTGCAACAATGGTTATAGCAGTTCCTACTGGCATTAAAATTTTTTCATGGATAGCTACTATGTGGGGGGGGTCTATTTCTTTTAAAATACCATTGTACTGGGCAATTGGTTTTATATTTTTATTTACTGTAGGTGGAGTAACTGGAGTGGTTTTAGCTAATGCAGGTTTAGATGTAGTTTTGCATAATACCTATTATGTAATCGCTCATTTTCACTATGTTTTGTCTTTGGGTGCTGTCTTCGGTTTATTTGCAGGTTTTTATTATTGGTTTTCTAAAATGACTGGATATGAATATAATGAATTTCTAGCGAAAGTTCATTTCTGGCTAACATTTATTGGTGTAAACTTGACTTTTTTTCCAATGCATTTTTTAGGTCTTGCTGGTATGCCAAGAAGGTATGTAGATTATCCAGACGCATTTGCTGGTTGGAACTTTGTTGCATCAATAGGTTCCTACATAAGTGCTTTCGCAACTTTAGTATTTTTCTATTTAATAATAGAAGCATTTTTTTCTAAAAGAAGAACTGTTAAAGATCCTTGGAATGAAGGCGGAAATACTTTAGAATGGACTTTATCATCTCCACCTGAGTTTCATACTTTTTCAGATTTTCCTAAAATAAGATGATTTTTTAAAAAATGTTAAATGTATATGCTCAACAGAAAGAAAAGATAGTTGAAAGTGATTTAGCTTCTCCTAAGGATTTTTTTGATTTAATGAAACCAAGAGTGATGTCTTTGGTCATATTTACTGCTTTTGTAGGTTATTTGTGTGGGTATTATTCAATGGAGAATACCATTAATCCATTACTTTCGTTTATTGGAATATTTGCAATAGCACTTGGTGCTGGCGCTTCAGGAGTATTAAATCAATGGTATGATCGTGATATTGATAAATTAATGTTAAGAACAAAAAATAGGCCTATTCCTCTTGGTAAAATCTTACCTTCTGATGCTTTAGGTTTTGGAATTTTAGGATCTACTTTATCAGTTATTATCATAGGATTATCTATTAATTGGTTAGCTGCTTTTTATCTTGCGTTCACTATTATATTTTACTCAGTAATTTATACAATTTTTTTGAAAAGATTTACCGCTCAAAATATAGTAATAGGGGGTGCATCTGGTGCAATACCTCCCATGATTGGTTTTATTTGTGCTACTGGTACATTGTCTGTTGAGCCACTAATATTATTTGGGATAATTTTTTTATGGACACCACCTCATTTTTGGGCTTTGGCTATTCTTAGAAAAGATGAGTATGCTAAAGCGAATGTTCCAATGATGCCAATAACAGCAGGTATTAAAAGTACAAAAAAGCAAATCTTTTTATATACATTAGTTTTATTTTTCTTCTCGTGTCTACCTTACTATTTTAATTTTAATGGTTATATCTATATTATTTCTTCAATCATTCTAGGTTTAGAGTTCTTGAGAAGGGCATGGAATTTTTTACAAAGTAAAAATAATTCGGGTCAAAGTTTATTTATTTACTCTATTATATACTTGTTTGTTCTGTTTCTAGTTCTGTCATTAGATAAAGTATATTATAATGCTTAAGCTATCATGAATAATAAAATGTATAACGATTACAAGAAAAGTTTTTACAAAAATAGAAGAAACAAAAATTATACTATTCTATTTATAATTCTTTTTTTTGTTGTATTATTTTTTTTAATTACAATTTTGAGAATGAATGTAGATAAATGACAAACAATTCATTAAACATAAAAAATAAAAATTCTATATTTTTTTTATCATTATTAGTTCTTGGGATGTTGATATTATCTTTTGCTTCAGTTCCATTATACGATCTTTTTTGCAGAGTAACTGGATATGCAGGTACTGTTCAGCGTTCAAGTGTTGCTCCAGGTTCTAAAGGTGTTCTGCCTAAAATTCAAATTAGATTTGATGCAAATGTCTCAAAAGATTTAAAATGGAAATTCGATGCTCCAAGTGAAGAAGTTTTAGTTGAACCTGGCGTTCAAAAAATTATTTATTATACTGCAAAAAATTTATCAAAAGAAACTACCATTGGAACAGCTTCTTTTAATGTTTCCCCTCCAAAAGCAGGCGCAATTTTTATGAAAGTAGATTGTTTTTGCTTTGAAGAACAGTTGTTAAAACCTGGAGAAAAAATAAAAATGTCTGTTGCTTTTTATATTGATCCAAAAATTTATGAGCAAAAAAATACAAAAGATATAAAGGAGATAACCCTTTCATATACTTTTTTTAAAGTAAATTTGGAATCTGATAATAAAAATGCTTAAACTTAATTTATTAATTTTATTTATTCAATTTTTGTTGTATTTATAAATCTTTAACGGAGTAACTTACAATGAGTGGAGAACAAAAACATCAATTTCACCTAGTTGAACCAAGCCCCTGGCCTGTAGTTGGTTCTGCAGCTGGTTTCACTCTCGCTCTTGGAGGTGCAATGTTTATGCATGATTACCCATATAGTGGATATATTGTTATTGCAGGATTTTTAATGCTTTTAACTGTCATGTTTTTTTGGTGGAGGGATGTAATAAGAGAGGCTGAGTTCCAAGGACATCATACACCTATTGTTCAAATAGGAATGAGGTATGGAATGATGTTTTTTATATCATCTGAAGTAATGTTTTTTGTAGCATTTTTTTGGGCCTTTTTTGACTCAAGCCTTTATCCAGATACTGGAGTGTGGCCTCCAGCTGATATTATTACGTTTGATCCGTTTGATCTACCACTTATTAATACTATGATACTTTTATTATCTGGCTGTACTGTAACATGGTCTCATCACGCGTTACAGCATAATAATAGAAAAGATTTTCTTGTTGGTCTTTTTTTAACAATTGTATTAGGTTTAAGCTTTACTGCGCTTCAAGCATATGAGTATACGCATGCAGAATTTGGATTTACTGATGGTATTTATGCGTCAACTTTTTATATGGCAACTGGATTTCATGGCTTTCATGTGATTGTTGGAACTTTATTTTTAATTGTTTGCTATTATAGAGGTTTAAAAGGGCATTATACGTCAGACCATCACTTTGGTTTTGAGGCTGCTGCATGGTACTGGCATTTTGTAGATGTAGTTTGGCTATTTCTATTTGTGTGTGTTTACTGGTGGGGTGCATAGATAGTTAATGTTTACACTTTAATAAAATGTTATTCAAATACTTGAATATTAGAATAGTGTTCAAACCATTATTTGTTCCTACCTTATTTTTGATAATTGTATTTCCAATTTTAATTTTTCTTGGTACCTGGCAGATTAATAGGCTTATTTGGAAAGAAGATTTAATTAAATTTTATCAAAATCAGTCATCGTCTGATTATCTTCAATTATCTAAAAAAAAAATACTGTCAGAAGATATAGAATTCAGAAAGGTAAAATTAAAAGGGTATTTTTTAAATAAGAAAGAAATTTATATTTCAGGTAAAACATACGAGGGAAATATTGGGTTTCACGTAATCACCCCTTTTAAAATAAAAAATAATGAAATTATTTTGGTTAATAGAGGTTGGGTGTCTGAAAATTATAGAGATCCAAATAAAAGGAGATTTAGCTTAATATACAATAAAACTGAAATTAATGGAATAATTCGATATCCTCAAAAAAAAGGTTATTTTGTACCTGATAATGAACCAAAAAAAGGTTTTTGGTTTACTATAAATCCTAAAGAAATAAACAAATTTTTAAGATTGAAAAATGAAGTTGTAGTTAATCAATTTTACATTGATGCACTAAAAGATGAAGGTAAAATAAAATTGCCAATAGGCGCAAATATTAACCCCAACTTAAGAAATCAACATTTGTCATACGCCATTACTTGGTATAGTTTGGCTTTAGTCCTAATTGTTATTTATATTTTATTTCATCGCTCAGAAAATAGAATTAGTTTTAAGAGAACAGCTAATGAGTGAACTAGTAAAATATAGAAGTACAAGAGGTGGAGAAGATGATTTATCTTTTGAAGATGTTTTACTCTCAGGCTTGGCTAGGGATGGAGGCTTGTATGTACCAGAATATTGGCCAAGATTCTCATATGAAAAATTATGTCAAATGAAAAATTTAGATTATTCTTCATTAGCATCAGAGATAATTGCACCTTTTGTAGGGTCTAATTTAAAAAAAGTAATAAAATCAATTAGTAAATCTGTATACTCAAATTTTTGTAATCAAGACGTTGCTCCATTAGTAAAACTTAAAAAAAATCTATATGTAATGGAATTATTTCATGGTCCCACATTAGCTTTTAAAGATTATGCAATGCAATATTTATCAGAGTTATTTGATGAAGTTCTATTACAAAAAAAGAAGAAAATAGTAATTTTAGGTGCAACAAGTGGTGATACTGGTTCAGCAGCTTTAGAAGCTTTTAAGTCCAAAAAAAATTCCGATATTTTTATTTTATTTCCTTATAATAGAGTTTCACCAGTTCAACAAAAACAAATGACGTCAATTAATGAACAAGGTTCACAAGCAATAGCACTAAGAACAGATTTTGATGGATGTCAAAATATTGTTAAAGCTTTGTTTAGTGATATTGAATTTAGAGATAAGGTTTCATTGTCAGCAGTAAATTCAATTAATTGGGCTAGACTTATACCTCAAATTGTTTATTACTTTTATGGTGCTTTTAAAGTAGGAGCTCCAGAAAAAGAAGTAATTTTTTCCGTTCCAACAGGTAACTTTGGGAATATTCTTTCTGGATGGATAGCGTCTAAAATGGGGTTGCCAATAAAAAAACTTATCTGTGGTTCAAATCAAAATGATGTTTTAACTAGATTTTTTAATACAGGTAAAATGCAAAGATCTAATGTTATACCTTCACTTAGTCCTAGTATGGATATACAAGTTTCAAGCAATTTTGAAAGATTTCTCTATGAAGTTATTAATAGAGATAGCGAAAGATTGAACTTTCTAATGGATAGTTTTGAAAAAGATAGTTTTTACAAATTAGAAGATAAAGAATTAAAAAAGGCATTAAATTATTTTGAATCATATAGTATTAAGGACTCAGATATTTTACAAACTACAAGGTACGTATATGAACAAAATAATTATTTAATTGACCCACATACGTCAGTAGGTGTAAAAGCTGCTTTTTTAGCACAAGTCCAAGGTAGGGTTAATGATGAAGTTCCTATTGTGTCACTTGCATGTGCCCATCCTTCAAAATTTCCAGATACAATTTATAAAAGTATGTCTTTTTATCCAAAAATTCCCAGTAGATTAAATGATGTTTTGAAAAAAGAAGAAAATTTCAAAATTATTGATGGTAAATTATTGGATGTTAAAAATTATATAATTAATAAAATGAGAAAATAATGACAATTAATTTAACAAAATTAAATTCAAAAATCACTATTTTAACTGATCAATTCAAGTCAAAAACTTTATCCTTAGGAGTATGGCTTGATGTAGGTAGTGTTAGTGAAAATATTGATCAAATAGGAATAGCCCATATGCTAGAACATATGGCTTTTAAGGGTACAACATCAAGAAATGCTTATCAAATCGCTCGTGAGATAGAGGATGTGGGTGGTGATATAAACGCTTATACTGGGAAAGAACGTACCGCTTATTATGTAAGGTTACTTCCTGAGAATATTAATTTAGGTATTGAAATTCTTTCTGATATTCTTATCAATTCTACTTTTCCTGAAGAAGAGATAGAACGTGAAAGAGGTGTTATAATTTCTGAAATTGGTCAATCAAACGATTCACCAGATGATAAGGTTTATGAAAACTTTATTGCAACATCTTTTAAGAAACAATCTTTAGGAAACTCAATTTTAGGAACCGAACAGTCTGTAAAAGCATTTAACAAAAATGATTTAGTTGGATTCTGTGAGAAGTTTTACAACACTTCTAATTTAATTATTGGAGTTTGTGGCGATTTTGATATAGATCAATTTGAAAAACAGGTAAATAAAAAATTTAAAAACTTCAGAGAGGGGTCAAAAACTGAAAAAATAATTCATAAATGGCAATCTGGAAAATATTTAGAGGAAAGAGATCTTGAGCAATCAAATATCATTTTTGGTTTAGAAGGTTTAAGTAGTTATGATAAAGATAGATTTGCATTAAGAGCATTAACAATAATGTTCGGCTATGGTATGTCATCTAAGTTATTTCAAGAGATTAGAGAGAAAAGGGGTTTATGCTACAGTATATATGGATTTTGTTCTCAATATTCATCTTCAGGAACCTTTGGTTTCAGTTCTGGTTGTTCTTCAAATAATTTGGAAGAGGTGTTAGAACGTTCAATAGAAGAATTAAAAAAAATGAAAGGAAATATTAATGTTAGGGACTTAGATAGAGCTAAGTCGCAATTAAAATCAGGCTTATTTATGAGTCAAGAAAGCTCTATGAATAGATTAGAACAAAATGTAAATAGTATTTTAACATTTAATAAAATTATAACTGATGGTGAAGCATTAAATAGAATTGAAAAATTAAATGTATCACAAATTGAAAAAGTTTTGGAGAGACTCATACAAAACGCAAAGCCTGTTCTATCAATTATAGGACCTAATACTAATCTTTTTGAAAAAATTGATTTGAAAAGTTATTTTTAAGCTTTTCCAGAAAACGAAACTAAGTTTTCGGTTTTGACTCCTAACATAGACATACATGAATTCCAGATAAAAGGTTGATCTGAAGAATTATGAAAAATTATTTTTTTATCTGCTTTAATTGTCAACCAGGAGTTTTCTAAAATCTCTCTATGAAGTTGTTCATAGTCCCAAACAGCGCAACCTAAAAAAATTTTTTTACAATATGGTCCTTTACTTAACCCAAAATCTTCTAAAATTTCTACAGAAGTAGTTAAAAACACATTATTTAAAATTTTTTCAGTAGTTTTATACTTTTTTTCCTCTGAGTGTAAAATAAATCCTTGTTTAGTATGAACCGGACCACCTGAGTAAATCTTTTGTTTACTAAAATTATTGTTTAATTTTTCTCTTTTATTTTGAACTAATATTTCTCCAAGAGTTAAATTATAAATTTGCTTATTTAAAATTAAACCCATAACAACAGTTTTTGAATATTCACATATTAAAATAACAGATTTCTGAAATCTTGGATCTTGTAATCCAGGCATAGCAATTAAAAGTTGACCAAGTAAACTTTCATTCATAGAATTATCTTACACAAAATCATCACATTAAAAATAAAAATATTAACTATTGTTATAAAATTTAGTAAATGTATTAAATAAAGTTCAAAGTTAATTATGTATAAAGTTTTAATATCGATTATATTTATTTTTTTTATCTCAAATTTAAAGGCTCAAAGTCTTAAGAATATGGAGATAGACTCAAATAGTAATTTACTTAAACCATATAAAATAGATTTAATTATTTCAAATTATAATTCTAAAGAAAATACTTTTAAGGCAGGTATGTTTGTTGAATTAAAAGATGAATGGAAGATTTATTGGGAAAATCCAGGTGATGCAGGTTTAGCTCCTAAATTAAATTGGGATAATTTATCAAATATTAATAATATAAATTTATTATTCCCAGCACCTGTTAAATTTAATTTTTTCGATATTAAAACGTTTGGTTATAAAGATAGAGTTGTTTTTCCTGTTGAAATAAAAGTTAAGGATAAGAAAAAAATAGTTAAGGGAATTTTAAAATTTGAAGCTCAAATTTGTAATAAAATTTGTATACCCATTGAAAAAGACTTTTATTTAGAGTTTACATCAAAAACGAAATTTTATAATAATAAAAATTTTGAAATTCAAAAATTTAAACAAACAGTTCCAGTATTAAATAAAAATAATTTTATTGAAAAAATTACTTTGAAAGGAAGTGATTTAATTCTAGATTTAAATAAAAACTTCTTATTAACTGAAGATACATTGTTAATAATTGAAGATAAAAATTTAAAAATTTTTCCTGATGTAAAATTTAGTTTGTCTAAGAATAAAAAACTTGCATTTATAAATTTAGAAAAAATTAAGGATGATTTTTTTTTAGAAGATAGCTTAAAAGTAACTTTTTTTAGTAAAAACTATAATGTATATGAAAAAGTTAAAATTTCTAAAAATATCGTTGACGAAAATAACTTAATTAAAATTATTTTAATATCATTTTTAGCAGGTCTTGTTTTAAATTTTATGCCTTGTGTACTACCTGTAATATCCTTAAAACTTTCAAAACTTGTTTTAATGGCAAATAATAAAAAAATACATATAAGAAAAAGTATTTTTTTTCAGGTTTTAGGAGTTTTATGTTCTTTTCTTACCTTATCTATTATCACAAGTTTTTTAAAATTTTCAGGTTATCAGGTTGGATGGGGGTTTCAATTTCAAAATCAATATTTCCTTTTTTTTCTAACTTTATTAGTTTTTTTATTTGGTTTTAACATATTAGGTATTTTTGAAATTAAATTACCTTCATTCTTGTTATTTCAACTAAATAAATTTTCTATAAAGAATTTTGATGATTTTTTATCAGGCTTCTTAATGACATTGCTAGCAACACCCTGTACAGCACCATTTGTTGGATCCGCAATATCTTTTGCCTTATCTGGAGATTATTATGATATATTTTTAGTTTTTCAAATCATGTCTTTAGGTCTTTCTTTCCCATTAATAGTCTTTTTTTTATTTCCTAATTTTATTAAATTCATGCCTAAAAGTGGTAATTGGTTAAATGTTTTTAGAAAGTCAATGGCAATTTTGTTTCTTTTAACTGGTATTTGGTTATTTTCAATTTTTTTGCAAAATTTTAAAAATGAAGTCCAAGAAACTCAGAGTAACGAAAAAATAAATTGGATTAAATGGGATATAATTAAAAAACCAAATCTTATAAATGACTTAATTCTGAAAAATAAAATAATACTCTTAGATATTACTGCTGAATGGTGTATCACATGTAAATATAATAAGTTATTTGTTTTTGATAAAAATAATATATTTAAAATTTTTAATAACGAAAAAATTGTTCCATTACAACTTGATTGGACAAAAAAAAATAATGAAATTGAAAACTTTTTATTTTCAAAAGATAGGTATGGAATACCGTACAATGAAATTTATAGTAAAAAATTTATTAATGGATATTTATTGCCAGAATTACTTAATGAAAAAGTTTTAATTGATGCTATTAATAAGGTTAAATAAAGATATTAGAAAGGTAACACATGATAAAAATTGGAGAAAGAATTCCAAATTCAATTTTAAGAATTAAAAATGAAAAGATTGAAGAAATTAATACAGATGATATTTTTTCAAATTGTAAAATTGTTTTATTTGCTCTTCCTGGAGCGTTTACCCCAACATGTTCAGCAAAGCATCTTCCAGGCTATTTGGATGCTTCTGAAAAAATAAAAATTAAAGGTGTTAACGAAATTTTTTGTTTGGCCGTTAATGATCCTCATGTAATGAAAGAATGGGGAATACATAATAAGGTTTCAAATAAAATTAAAATGTTATCTGATAGTGATTGTAGTTTCTCAAAAAAAATAGGTTTAGACCATGATTATGGAGTTATTTTAGGTCACAGATCTCTAAGATTTTCTATGTTAATAGAAGATTGTATATTGGCAAAACTTTTTGTTGATGAGGTAGGGGTTTTTAAGTATTCAAGTGCTGAAAATTTATTTCCACATATATAAATTTAATTTTCAATATTAATTGTTCTTGCTTCATTCATAGCTAGTACAGCATATTTATCTGCTTCATCATTATATTCATTATCATTATGGCCCTTAATCCAAATCCATTCAATTTCATGATAGATATTTAAACTATCTAATTTTTCCCATAAGTCTTGGTTTAAAACAGTTTTTTTTGAAGAAGTAATCCAATTATTTTTTTTCCATTTGTAAATCCATTGTGTAATACCATTTTTTAAATATACAGAGTCTGTGAATAGTTTTATTTTTGATTTATTTTTAATTTTAAAAATTCCATTTATTGCAGCTAGCATTTCCATTCTGTTATTTGTAGTATGCTTTTCAAATCCAGCTATTATTTTTTTTTTATCACCTTCCAATAGTATTGCTGACCAACCACCTGGCCCAGGATTCCCTGAACAAGCTCCATCAGTATAAATTTCTATAATTATATTATCAGTTTGCATATAATTAATTACTTTCAAATAATTGGTCAGTAAAGTTGTTATCTCTAAAGAATCTTAACTTATTTAAATATTCCATAGGATTTTTTTTATTTAAAACTGCATCTTGAGGAGTATTAAACCAGTCATATAATCTAGTTAGAAGGAATCTTAGAGCTGCTCCTTGTGACAATATTGATAAAGAGTTAATTTCATCTTTAGAAATTATTTTTTTGTCATTATAACCTTTTAAAAGACTCTTGGCTTTTTGTATATTAAAGTATTGATCATTATCAAAACACCATGCATTTAATGCAATTGCTATTTCATAAACAAGAAAATCTGTACATGAAAAATAAAAGTCTATAATTCCACAAATTTCATTGTTTTTAAAAAAAATATTATCAGGGAAAACGTCACCATGAATAAAACCTTTTGGAAGATTTTTTGGCCAATTTTGATTACAAAATTTTAAACTATTTTCCACATCAGATAATAAAAGACTATCTAATTGTTTCATTTTATATTTTGAAATACTAGCAGAGCATTTTTTAAAAAGATACTTCCATCCATCAATAGACATACTATTACATCTTATACCTTTAAATTTCTTAGTTTTATTGTGCATATTGGCAAGGGTAACTCCAATAGTAAAACAATCTTTTTCATTAGGTTTGATTTTAGCTTTCCCATCTAAGAAACTTACAATAATATATTTTTTTTCATAAATTTTATTAATATAATTTCCTTTTATATCTTTTATAGGCTTTGGACAAAAAAACTCTTGTTTGTTTAAATAATTCATAACATCAACAAAAAAGGGAATATCTATGTCTTTAACTCTTTTTTCAAAAATAGTTAAAATATATTTCTCCTTTGTAGTACGAATAAGATAATTTGTATTTTCAATTCCTTCTTTAATACCTGTAAATTGTTCTAAATTACCCAAAGAAAATTTTTCAGTTATTTCTGTAATTTCATCTATAGTTAGTTTTGTATAAACAGCCAATGTATAATCTTTTATCTAAGTGATTTTGGTAAATTAAAAAAAATATTTTCTTTAGTAACTTCATGTTCGATTAAATTAACTTCAAAGTCTTTTTTTAATTTACTGATAAAAACCTGAACTAATGTTTCGGGAGCTGAAGCGCCAGCTGTAAGACCAATATTTGGGCTATCATTTGAATTATAATTTATTAAAAAATTATTTAAATCATGCTCATCAGATATTAAAAAAGAGTTTTTTACTCCATTAACTTTTGCTACCTCAACAAGCCTGATAGAGTTAGATGAATTTGTAGCGCCAATAACTAAAATATTATCACAAAATTTTGACATGGATTTAACAGCTGCTTGTCTATTTGTTGTTGCATAACAAATATCATTTGAACTAGGACCTTTAATTTTTGGAAATCTATTTTTTAAAATATTTAAAATTACTTCAGTATCATCCACAGAAAGAGTAGTTTGAGTAGTATATGAAATTTTATTTTCATCTGGAACCTGAATATTTTTAGCATCTATTTCATTTTCAATGAGAGTAACGGCATTTTTTGGTACCTGTCCCATTGTACCAATTACTTCTGGATGATTTTTATGCCCTATCAATAGAATATGCCTTCCTAAAGCATAATGCTTTTGAGCTTCATTATGAACCTTACTAACTAACGGACAAGTTGCATCAATGTAAATCATATTTCTATTTTTAGCTTCAGTGAAGACATGTTTAGCAACCCCATGAGCAGAAAATATTATAGTTGAGTTTTCAGGGGCTTCATCAACTTCTTCAACAAAAATTGCGCCTAAATCAGATAAAGCCTTAACCACCTCTTTATTATGAACAATTTCATGTCTTACATAAATTGGAGGACCATATTTCTTTATAGCTTCTTCAACAATCTTTACAGCTCTATCTACCCCTGCGCAAAAACCTCTAGGGGCGGCTAAATATAAATTTATATTTTCTTTCTTCATATTATATTTCTGATATATTATCCAATTAAATTGAGTTAATTAATAATTTTCGGGTAAAACGATGATAAAAATATTACTTCTATTTTTGTTTTTTATTGTTTCAAACTGTTCATATTTTGATACTACAAGTAAAGTTACTATTTGTCCAAAATTAACATCTCCAAAAGGCGCAGAGGAAGTACTTTTAAAATCAAAAGGAAATTTTGATACTTATGTAGGTTTTAGGGGTGTTAATTCTATTTGTTATAAAGACGGCAGCAGTATAAAAATGATTCTAGAGGTGAATGTAAGAGCTGTTCGTAAAAAAATAGATATAGACGACTCTTTACCAATAAATTTAGCTTTAGTATCCGTTGATGAAAAAAAAATAGAATTAGATAGAGATGAGGTAACCATTGACTTATTTTTACGATCAAAAAGAAAAACTATAGAACGTAAAACATTAATGGAAGTTATTGTTCCGAAAAATGGTGAAGCTTTAATAGGTATAATTAAAAAATAGTCAGAGTTTTTTTGAAATTTCAATGGTAGAATTATCGAAATTTGCTTCTTTAGTTTTTTTATCGATGTTTTCTTTTATATATAATTCAGATGAAAGAATAGCTACTTTAGTTCCTATTTCTCTAATTTGATTAATAGCTTCAATTTGTGCAGCATTAATTTTATCATTAGCTTGCTTCTCTCTTCTTTTAATCAAAAGTTCAGATTTTTTTTCATACTCAGATTTTATTTTTAAAGAAGCAGCTTTTGCTTCATTTAATATTTTTTCAATTTCTAATGAAATCTCTTTTTGTTTTTTTAAACTAGAGTTTAATTCAGCTTGAGCTTGTTCACGTAATCTTTTTGCATGAATTAATTCTTCTTCTATACTTTTTTTTCTTTCATCTAGATTGTCAACTAAAAATTTATATCCGGTTCTACCGACTAAAACAAAAAATAAAACAAAAGCTATTGCAACCCATAATGATTGACTAATTTCCATTCTTGTGTTCCTTAGTTATTAAAACTGATGATTTTTTTATAAAGATATTTAACTCTTTTTTATCTACATTAATATCAATTACTTTATTAATTATTTTTTCTGCAATTGATGAAGAATTCTGAAGTAGTTCAGTAATTTTTTTAGTTTTTTCTAGATTAATATTATCTGTTGTTTCATTGATTTTTTTAGCTATAGACTTAGAAAAATCTTTATCGGATTTTTCAATTAAAGCTTTATTAGAAGTAATTGAACTTTCAATTTTTTTTCTTGCTTCATTTCTTGCCTTATCTTGTTCAAGCTTTAATTTATTTATTATTAAGTCAGATTCTTCTTTTAACAATTTTGCTTTCAAAAGATTATTTTGTATATTTTGTTCTCTATTATTGATAATAAAAGAAATTTTTGGTGTTACTATATTAGACATCAAAATATATAGAATAATTAAAGATAAAATACTCCAGAAGATTAAAGAAGGGTATGTTTCAAATTTTAATTGAGGTAATCCGCTATCATTCCCAGCATAGGAATGATGTAACAATGATAAATAAATAGTTAAAAAAAACATGAAAGTTTTTCTATACATATTTTTCTCTAATATAAATTAATTTAGATTAGCTAAACTAAGTTTAAAATTAAAACGTGTAAAGCAAAAGCAATGCTATTACTAGAGCAAATAATGCGACCGCTTCTGTTAACGCAAATCCAAGAATCCCAATACCAAAAACTTCGTTTTTTGCGCTAGGATTTCTTCCAATTGCAGTAACTAACGCAGCAAAAATATTTCCAATTCCTACTCCTACACCAGCCAATGCTATTACAGCAAGGCCAGCACCTATAAGCTTTGCGGCTTCCATTTCCATATTATTTTCCTTTCATATTAATAATTAATGTAGGTGTAATGCATCATGCAAATACATACAAGTTAAAATACTAAAAACATATGCTTGTAATACAGCAACTAAAAACTCTAAACCTGTTAGCCCAATAACTGCTATTAGAGGTAAAATAGCACCAAACTTTAAAATACCACTTGCAGATGTCATCATTATAATTAGTCCTGCAAAAACTTTCATCATAGTATGACCAGCTAGCATATTTGCAAAAAGTCTTACTGAAAGACTAATTGGTCTCATAAAATAAGATATAATCTCTATAGGGATTAATAAAGGAGCTAAGCCAATGGGAACCCCAGACGGGAAAAAATATGTAAAAAATTTTAATTTATGCTTAAATATAGCAATAAATGTAACACCGACAAAGACTATCAAAGCCAATGTTAAAGTGACAATTATTTGTGAAGTAAAAGTATAACTAAATGGGACCATTCCTAACAAGTTACCCATTAAGACAAACATAAATAAACTAAAAATAAAAGGAAAATAACTTTTACCACCCTTACCAACGTTTTCTTTTACCATGTCAGCCACAAATAAATATAAAATTTCAACAGAATTCTGTAATCTATTTGGTATCAGAAGTGATTTTCTAATACCAATGTATAAAAAACTTATTGCTACAAGTACTGATAAAACCATAAATAAAGAAGCATTGGTAAATGAAATATCATATCCAAACATTTCTATTGGGATAAGTGTTTTTACAGTAAATTGTTCTACAGGTGATTGCATTTTAATCCTTCTTTACTTTGTTAAAATAACCTATTTTTAAACCATGTCCAGCAACTTGTCGCCATAAATTATAAATTCCAGCAAATCCGCCTATCAAAAAACAAATAATAAGAAAAAGTGGTTTTGTTTCAATCCAATTATCTATCATTATTCCAATTCCTGCTCCAACAATTAATCCAGCTAATAATTCTGTTGCAACCCTTGATACGGTACTTGAAAAACTTTTGTCAATTAATTTTTTTTTGTTATGGTTTTTATTTTGTTTTTGGAGTGCAGATTCAATTTTTTCTTTCAAGCTATCTTGCTTATTTTTAGAGAAATCGTTTTCCATTATATTTTAACTAGCTTCCTTAATTTGCACAGCCTTTTCCAGATCAACTGATAATATTTTACTTATTCCTTTTTCTTGCATGGTCACGCCAAGTAATCTATTCATTTTAGCCATTGTTAATCTATGGTGAGTTACAATAATAAAATTTATATTATTATCTTTAACAAGCTCATTTAATAATTCGCAAAAGAGATTTACGTTCGTATCATCTAATGCTGCATCTACTTCATCTAAAATACATAATGGAGAAGGATTACATAAAAAAACAGCAAAAATAAGAGAAATTGAAGTAAGAGCTTGTTCTCCTCCAGATAGAAGTGATAGCGTTTGCATTTTTTTACCAGGTGGACTAGCGTATATTTCTAATCCGGACTGAAGAGGATCATCTGATCCTACTAGTTTTAATTCAGCATTACCTCCATCAAATAGTTTTTCAAAAAGATATTTAAAGTTTATGTTAACTTTATGAAAACTTGATTGGAGTCTTTGTCTTCCTTCTTTATTAAGTTCAATAATAGCAGTATTTAACTTTTCTATAGCTTTTGTTAAATCATCTCGTTCGGTTGTCATTTCATTTAATTTATTTTTAGCTTCTTCAATTTCAATTTCTGCTCTTAAGTTTACAGCTCCTATATTTTCTCTTTCGCTAAACAATTTATTCAACTTAATTTGCATCAATTCAATATTTTCATTAGTTAAATTTAGTTCTTCTTTGTCTTTTAATTCAATGACTTCATACAAATTTTTAAGCTTAATATCAAGTTTTTCACTTAGTCTTTCTTCAAGATTATCAGTTTGTAATTGTACTGACTCAATTTGTGCTTCAATTCTGACTTTCTCTTCTCTATATTTTATTAATGATATTTCCTCAATTTTTTGGAGTTTCTCTTTCTCTCTTAATTCATTTTCTTTAATAACTAAATTGTCGCTTGATACTTTATATTCTAATAATTGTCTTGCTAATTTATTTTCTATATCTTTAATTTTTACATTTAACTCGGTTGGTTGCTTAGTAAGGGTTGTAATTTGACTTTCAAGCAACTCTAATTTTTTGTTTAAAGATTTTGATCTTAAGGAACTATTATTCCTTCTTTCTTCCCAACTTTTAATCTGTTGTAACATTTGATCCATATTTTTTTTTCTATATTCCTCTTGAGAGTTTAGATGCTTCTCATACGAAAGTGCTTCTTCAAATTGTTTCTTAACGTTTTCAAAATTATTTCTAACTTTTAACTCTTCAGCCTGAAGAGAAGGTAACTTACTAAAATTAATTAACTGTAAATTTAAAGATTCTAATTTATTATTAATTTCATTTTTTGAGTTTGTAAGTTCAATTAATAAAATTTTATTTGAAGTAACTCTTGATTTGGCAAGTGATAAGTCAAAATCACATTTATTGATCAATTCTTTATGTTTTTGTATTTCTTCAATCTGTTTTTTTATAATCTCATTTATAGAATCAATTTTTAAGCTTTTAGACGAAATTTCTTTAGATAATTTTAAAAAAGCCTTATTATTTTGATACAACTTTTTTTTAAGTTCTTCTAATTTTTTTCTATAAGCTAATCTTTTTACAAAACTATTTTTTGCATGTGTATTTTGCACATATCCATCCCATCTCCAAAGCCCACCTTTTTCAGTAGTTAGGACTTGACCAAATGACAAATCTTTTTGGAGTTTAAAAGCTTCTTTTTCATCCTTAACTAAGCCTACTCCTTGAAGTGCTAAAGATAATATTTTAGAATTTTTGATTTTTTGTGAGATTGATATTGAGTTATTTGGTAAGTCAGTTTTTTTTTGATCAAAATTTATATCATTCCTCCAAAAATGTTCTTTTTTAAAGTCAATTTCACTAGTTACAGGAGCGGATAATGCTTCATTTAATATGGCGGCTATAGGAGTTTCTAAGTTTTGGCTCAAATCTATATTTTTTTCAAGACTATTTTCTTCATCATTTGACAAAAAATTTTTTATTGTTGTAATTTCTATTTCTAAATTACTTTTCTCACTTTCATTTAATACTTTTTCAGCATTTAGTTTATTAATATTTGAGTAAGCTTCATCTAATTTTTTTTTTCTAGTCCGGACGATAGCTTCATCAGAGTTTAATTTTTCAGATAATTTTTCTTTAAGTTTAGAGTTTTCAGCTATTAGTTTCTCATCTTCTTTTATTTTAAAAGATTCTAATTGTTCATCTATTTTCTTAATTCTTTTATTATAATCATCTATTTCATTTATAACTTTATTTTTATTTGAATTAATTATCATAATTTGAGAGTTAATTTCTGACAATTGTATGTTTGATAAATCAGAAACTTTTCTTTGTTTAATTGTTTCTTTATTTGCTTCTTCAATTTTAGTGGAATAATCAAAGCCATTTTTTTCATTTAATAGAATCTCATCATTTAGGTTTAAAATTGTTTTATTAGCATCAATAATAATATCATTTTCACTTTTTATTGCTTCATTTAATTGTTCTATTTGACTATTAATAGATCTTTTAAAATCATTAAGTGAATCAATTTCTTGTTCTATTCTAATTTTTGCAATTTTCAAGTTTTGAACATCATTAGATTTAGCAATATCTATTTCTTTTAAACTAGGAATTTCTTCTGAAATCTTTAGTTTTTCATTTTCAAATCTCACAACTTTTAAATTATATTCATCCAATTTTTTATTATTTTCATTGAGAAGATCATTGGTCTCTTTACCTTTATTTTCTAATATTTTGAATTGGTGATAAAATAAAGTAATTTCAGCCTTTCTAATTCTTTCTCCAACTGAACGATATCTAGCAGCTTGTCTAGATTGTTTTCCTAATTCTCTAATTTGTTCTTCTATGGTAATTTCTATATCTAGTAATCTTTCTAAATTTTCTGATGCAGAGTTTAACTTTAATTCAGCTTCATGTCTTCTACTGTGCAAACCTGTAATATTAGCAGCCTCTTCTAAAATAGTTCTTCTTGTCTCGGGCTTTGTTTCAATTATTTCTGAAATTTTTCCTTGACTAACCATCCCAGAAGAACGTGAACCTGTCCCAGTGTCTGCAAAGATTAATTGTACATCTCTGGCTCTAGTTATTTTATTATTTACTCTATACACGGATCCTTTATCTCTTTCGAGTTTTCTAGAAATTTCTAATTCAATTAAATTTGTAAAAGGGTAAGGAGCTTTTCTGTCTGAGTTATCAATTTTAAGAATAACCTCAGCAAAGTTTCTTGATGGTCTGTCATTAGTACCAGAAAAAATTACATTGTTCATTTCACTGCCACGCATTTGTTTAGCTGAATTTTCTCCCATTACCCATCTAATAGCTTCCACAACATTTGATTTTCCACAACCATTAGGGCCGACAATACCCGTCAAACCATGAGATAAGTTGATTTCTGTGGGATCTAAAAAAGACTTAAAACCTATAATTTTGATAGAATTAAACTTCAAATTTCTTAACCATTTTAAATTTTTAATTTTGTAAATTCAAAGATTTTTTTCTTAAATTGTTCATAGGAGATATTACCTGAAATTTTATACTTTTCGTTAATAATAAAAGTTGGAGTAGATTGTATTTCAAACTTTTTACTTTCTCTTTCCATTTTGTTAATAATCTTTTGCATTAAATCATAATCTTGCATTATTTTATCAAATTTAACTTTTGAAATCCCAAACATTTTTCCAATTTCATAGAGCTCTTGAACTTGTGATTTAGAAAATACCCAATTTTCTTGTTTCTTGAATAAAATTTCAACTGCATCTAAATAACTTTCTTTATTTAAAGATCTAACTAAAGATGTGGCTAACATTGATAATTTGTCCAATGGATAATCGATAAATTCAAATTCAATTTTTCCAGTATCAATAAATTCCTTTTTTAAAAGTGGCAAAGTATTTAAGTGAAAGTTTTTACAGTGTCCACATGTTAAAGAAAAAAATTCTTTAATTTTAATTTTTGCAGTTACATTACCTATTTTATGTCTTATTAATTCACTTTGACTAGCATTTACTGAAGATATAAGTAAAAAATTTGGTATCAAGCTTAATATAGTTAAAATTGATGATCTTCTTGTAATAAGTGTTTTCATAAATTATCCGAAAAATAATAAATCTTTTTATTTGTTATTTTAGTAATAGTCAAACTTTCTGTTTTAATAAAAGATAAAAAATAATTAAAAATCAATTACTCATATCTGCATGCTTTATTTTAATGCTTTTAATAGCTTTATAACCTAAAAAATTATTAATGTTATTTAATAGTTTAGGGATTTTCATTTGTATTTCCAAACTAAAGCCATTTTGAACATTTAGAATCAAAGTTCCATTATTTCTTGAATTTTTTTCAAACTTTACTTTTTTAGGAAAAGTAATTTTACTATTCTCGCTTGCTATTTTGTGCCAATTCATTAATAATTTACCTTCAATAGGGTTGTTTTTACTTAAGCAGTGTTTGACTAAATTGTCTGTTAAACTTGATAAAGTTTTCATAATTGATTTTCAGTATATTATTTTTAAAAGCAAAGTTAATGTCAAAAATAATTTTATCAGAATCTGTAATAAATTGGTACGAAAAAAACTATAGAAAATTACCTTGGAGACCTATTTTGGGAGAAAATCCTAATATATATTTTGTTTTAGTTTCTGAATTTATGTTACAACAAACTGTTGTAAAAACAGTAATACCATATTTTAATAAGTTTGTTTTAAAATATAAAAATATTTTTATTTTAGCTAATGCAGACTTAAATGATGTTTTGTCAGAATGGTCTGGTTTAGGTTATTACAGAAGAGCAAAAAATCTTCATGATACATGTAAGATAATTTGCAAAAAATATAATGGCATTGTTCCAAATGATTTTGAATTATTAATGAGTTTGCCAGGTATTGGTGAATATACAGCTTCCGCAATTATGTCAATTGGTTATAATTATCCCTCAAATGTTGTTGACGGAAATATTGAAAGGATATTTTCAAGATTAAACAAGATTTCAATTCCAATTAAAAATGCAAAGAAAAAGATAAGATCAATAACGTTAAAACATGTTCCTAAATCAAAAATTTCATTTTATTTTCAGGGTTTAATGGATATTGGCGCAACAATTTGTAAGCCTAAAATTAGTTTATGTTCTGAATGTCCAATAACTGCTTTCTGTAAAGTTTCAAATTCACTCGAGGCTATAAATTACCCAATTAGAGAAAAAAAAATAAAAAATAATTTTAGAAAGGGTACATTTTTATGTTTTGTAAAAAATAATGATTCTATTTTGTTAACTAAAAATAATAATAGAGGATTATTTGCAAATATGGATGTCATTCCCTCTTTTGGATGGGAGATAAATAAAAATGAAAATAAATACCCTATAGCATCAGGCAAGGTTTTACCTTTAAAACTAAATCATTCTTTTACCCATTTTAATCTAGAAGTAAGTATAATATTGTACAGAGAATTTAACGATGACTTGTTTTATGGAGCAAAAAATTCTGAATTTGTAAAGTTTGTTGATTTAGAAAATAAAGCAATACCAAGTTTGATAAAAAAAATTATAAATGAAGCAAAAAAATTTTTAAGTAATTAATGTCTGAAATGTCGCATTGAAGTAAATATCATAGCTAAATTTCTTTTGTTAGCCTCATTAATAACCTCATTATCTTTTATTGAACCTCCAGGTTGAATGACTGCTGTAATCCCTGCCTCAGCAGCAGCAATTAATCCATCTGGAAAGGGAAAAAAGGCATCGCTTGCAACTATACTTCCTATAGTCGCAGGAATTTTTTTACCATCTATTAATGCAGAATTTTCTGCTTTTCTTTTTGCTATGAGAACAGAATCAATTCTACTCATTTGTCCAGCACCAATGCCGGTAGTAGTTCTATTTTTAGCATATACTATTGCATTAGACTTAGTATGTTTAGCTACTTTCCAAGCAAACACTAAATCTTTCATTTCATTCTTGGATGGTGATCTTTTTGTTACCACATTAATATTTTCATTTTTTAATTTTCCATTGTCTTTGGTTTGAATTAAAAAACCCCCAGAAATAGTCTTAATTTGGTATAATTCTTCGGTTTCTTTAAGTGGGCTTCTATAAATCAATATTCTTAAATTTTTTTTATTTTCTAAAATATGCTTTGCTTGATTTGTTATCCCTGGAGCTATGATGACTTCAAGAAATAATTCTGACATTTTTTTTGCAACATTCTCATCTATTTTACGATTAAGTGCTACTACACCACCAAAAGCACTTATAGGATCGGTTTTAAGTGCATTAGCCCAAGCTGTTTCAACTTTACTTGCAATTGCCACTCCACATGGATTGGCATGTTTTACAATAACTACAGCAGGTTTAGTGAATTCAGAAACCAATTCTAATGCCGCATCAGTATCATTAATATTATTAAAAGATAATTCCTTACCTTGTATCTGTTTTGAAAAAGAAAAGCTTTTGTTATTTTCTAAGTAAAAACCAGCTTTTTGATGAGGATTTTCACCATATCTCATTGTCAAATGTTTTTTTAAGTCAAATGAAAATATATTTGGCATTTGATCTGATTTAGTATCATCTTTTTCAAACCAATTAAGTATAGTAGAATCATATTTTGAAGTTAATTCAAAAGCTTTTTTTGCTAGATAAAATCTAAAATCTAAAGAAGTAGAAAAATTCTCGTTTAATTGATCAAGAAGTTTTTCATAATCAAAAGGGTCAGTAATTATAGTCTTAAATTTATAATTTTTTGCTGTAGCTCTAATTAAAGCAGGACCACCTATGTCAATACTTTCTATAATTTGATCTTGATCATTTGTGCTTTTAAGTGTTTCGCTAAAATTATATAAATTTGCAACCACAAGATCAATATTTAGAATATCAAAGTTTTTTAATGTACGTAAATCTTTTTTTAAGTTTACTCTATTAAGTATTCCACCATAAATTTTTGGATGAAGTGTTTTAACTCTACCATCTAAAATTTCTGGAAAACTCGTGACGTCTTTTACATCAATTATATCTAATGATTTAGATTTTAAGTATTTTGCAGTACCTCCTGTAGAAATAATTTTGATACCTAGTTTACTCAAACCTTCTGCTAGAAAATCAACTTTTTTTTTGTTTGTAACAGAAATTAAAGCAGTTTTTATTTTATAATTTATCATAATTTAGTTATTAAGTTAAAAAGAAATAGTTTAATTTTTTAAATTAGACTAACTATTTAATGCTCAGTTTTCAAATTTAAAAGACCAATTACATTTTTTTATTTTTATATTTCTTATATCTGATAAAGGAACGTTGATTACAATTTGATTACTAATTTTTTTTATATTATTACAAAAAATTGTTGTTTTTTCAATTTTAGCTTTGTGACTTGATATAAAATAAAAAGTTAATCCATCTTTATGCTTTATCAAAATTCTTTTATTTCTTAGCTCAAAAACTTTTAATAAAGAAGATAGATGAAATCTTATTTTAGCTTCTCTAGGTATTACTCCTGAATTTTGTATATTAATAACCTCATCTATACCTCTTAAATCTAACCCATTTTTTTTTATAAAAATTGTTCTTTTATGATTAACTCCAAAAGCATTTTCATAACCACTATGTTCTATTTCAATAAGGTCTCCCAAATTATTTTGATTTTTTTTAACTTTTAAAAATTCTAATTTTCTATTATTTAACAAATCTATATTATTTCTATCATCAATTATTAAAGTTGAATGTGCCGCAGACGAGGCAAGTGATAAAATACTGTTTAAATTATTATTGATTTTTAGATCACCTAAATTTGTAATTAATTTTTGCTTTTTATAATATAACTCAAAAGAACAAACACTTGCTTTATTAACAAAGTTATCAGTTAAATTGAAACTTTCTTTAGTACCTAAGTCTAAACACAAAATCATACTCTTATTATTGAATTTGCAATAACCTGAAAAACTAGCTATTTCAAAGTTTTTTGATGGTTTTCCGATTCTTTTTAAAGTTTCATAAATTTCTAACTTTTGAATTAATGAACCACCATTAAAAAAACAATAACTTCCATCAGGCATACAGAACATTTTAAAAAACTTACTCATTAAATTTACATTTTTATGCAAATTTGAGTTATTAATTTCTGGAATAGAGGCTGTTGCCGCCCTAATTTCTATTAATTCTCTTAAAAGTTTTAATTGCTTTCTTGGATTTCTTGAAACATGTCCTCCATCTTTTAATATTAATTTTTTTGTAATAATTTCAATTTGTTTTAAATAAAATAAAATTTTTTCTTTTTCATTGAATAAGAATATATTTCCTATTGTTAAGGATTTTAAAATTTTAAAACGATCGTTATCGTTATTAATTAATTTTATGTTTAACTCTTGTATCTTCATTTGTTGGCATAAAAACTTTAGAAGTCTATTTTTAAAGTTTATATTTCCACTTTTTGCAAACCAAGAATAAGTAAAACATATATTAACTATTCTATCTGATAAAAAACTTATACCAAATGATGGGCTTAAAAAATTTTGATTTTTATCTATCCAGAGGTCAACAATTTTTCTAGCTATAGATCTTGTTTCCAGTGTTCCTAAAGACTTTAAATCTCTAATAAAGCCAAAAGAATTTAAATTAAAAACTTTATCTATTGAATTTATATTTTGTAAAATTATTTGTCCATTTTTTTTGTCTCCTATCCATACGTCTGGGAGTTCTTTAAAAGGTAAAATAGGAATTTCTACAATTAGTTTTTTTTTGAAAAAATAGTTTTTTATTTTCAATTTAATATTAAACATATTTTAATTAACTTTTTTTAAGATTGCAGAGAAAAAACCATCTGTTCCATTAAACTTGTCTTCATTTGAAAAAGAGATAGAAGAGGGCAGTATCCTCATAAACCCCTCCTCAGAAATGATATTATTTTGATTAATAATGGTATCAAGTTTTTTTATAGGTAAAATTTGAAAGTTCTCATTATCTTTACAAAATTTATTGATTAATTTTTCTCCTTCTTTTTTTTCTAGTGAACATACAATATACATTATTAATCCATCTTTTTTTAATAGTTTAGATGATCTATGCAATAAATTATTTTGGATTTGAATTAATTTTTCATAATTTTCTTTTTTATTTCTAAGAAAAATATCAGGGTTTTTTCTTATTGTTCCTGTTGATGAGCAAGGAGCATCTAAAACAATCACATCAAATTTTTTAGAAAAATTTAAGTTCATAACATCTTGACAAATTGTTTTACCATTTAGTTTTAATCTTTTCAGGCTTTTATTCATAATTTTTAATCTATTTAAATTATTATCGACGCTAGTAACGTCATAACCTTTATCTAGCATTTGAAATGTTTTACCACCAGGGGCACAACACAAATCTAAAATTTTTAAATTACTAGCATTTAGATTTGATTCTATTTTTTTCTGTAAAATTTCAAATTGTAAAAATGCTCCTGCGTCTTGGACCCACCAAAGCCCTTCCTGATAACCAATAAGATCTGAAATTGTTCCTCTATAAAAACTTCTAATTAAATTAGGTAAAACTTCTATTCCATCTAATTGTTGAATAAGTGCTTGTTTTTTTTGAATATTAATTTTTTGTGAACAAACTATATCTAAAGAAGGTTCCAACATACAAAATTTGATAATCTCAGAAATTTTATTTTTATCATATGAATCTGACCATTCCAAAAACATCCATTTTGGAAGGTTGATAGTATCTGGTTTAATTTCTTTTCTTAATTCTTCTTTATTATTAGCAATTTTTCTCAAAATTAAATTTATAAATTTTGAAAAATGATCTTCCTTGATCTGCTTAATTAATTCCACATAACTATTTAACACGGCATATGAAGGAACATTTAACCATATTAACTCCGCGGTAGCCAAAGTTAAAATAGAGTGTAGGTTTTTTAGTTTTTCATTAATTGGTCTATTCGGATATTTCTTATATATATGTTTAATTTGATTGTTTCTTCTCATACAGACACTAATTAAATGATAAATAAAAGATCTATCTCTTTTTGATAGCTTGTTAAATTCCATGCTTTTATTAATTTCATTATTAAATCTAGAGTTCTTATAATAGATTTTCTTCCAAATATTTATGGCTACATATCTTGAAGATTTTAAACTTTGTTGATTCATATTAAAAAAGCATTTATAAAACTTAGAATATAGAAATATTCATTTTAATCATGAAGTCAAAAAATAAAAAAATAAAAGTTAAAAAACTGAAAATTAAGAAAGATGTTCCTTCATTAGTTAATTTAAAACAGAATTTAACAGAAATAAATGGTCCTAAGGGACTAGAGCCAACCCGTTATGGGGATTGGGAAAGTAAAGGGCGTTGTTCAGATTTTTAATGTTAGTTTAAGAATCAAAAATGAATGATTATTTAAAATCTCATCTTGTAATAGATTCAGCAAGTACTTTAGCTAAAAAAGATGGAATACCAATTTACATTATAAAAAAAGGAGATCCAGATGCGGGAGTAATTTTTATTAAAATTGATTTACTTAATAACAATGTGATTTTATTAAGAAGGAATTTAAATTATGTCCTTGAAAAAAATAAAACTTTTATTGAATATGTTAACTTATTTCCTGATGAAATTATAAATAATTTTCAAGCTGTTGAAAAGCTTAAGTCTGAAATTAAAGTAGATCCTGATTGTTGGATTGTTGAAATTGAAGATAAAAATGGAAGAAATTACTTTGAAAATATTTAAAAGGTAATTCTAATTTGACATTTGCCAAATAATACTCACTAATTAATGTTAATGAATTCAAGTTATAAGGAGGAAAATGAATGTTAAATATAAAGAAAATTATAACAATTTCATTAATGGTCTTCATTTCTAACATTTTTGCTACACTTGTTATTGCAAAAGTGGACGGACCCAGTGTTTTTTGGAAATACAGTCTTTGGGGAAAAAGAAGAGCGTTTACTGAAGGGGCAGAAACCCTATCAAAAAGATTAGCAGAAGAAACTGATGGAAAATTTAAACTAAAAATTTTTTATGGTGGTCAGTTAGCTAAATCAAGAGAAAACTGGGATGGACTTAAAGCAAACTCATTTGAAATGGCCACAGTTTGTAATTTTTATCATCCTAAGAAAAACCCAGGATTAATGGTGTTAACTTTACCTTTTTTGCCGCTAGGAGGTGATTTTGATAGAGACGCTGCTGTAAGACACGCCGTTTATAACCATCCTGCACTTAAAGCTGAGGCTGCTAAATTTAATGGTATATATTTTATGACTTCAAATTTACCCCAGTATGAGTTTATGGGAAAAGGTAAACCACCTATGAAACTGTCAGATTTTAAAGGTATGAGAGTGCGTGCTGGTGGTGGTGTTGGAACAGCCATGGTTAAACTGGGTGCCACAAAAATGTCTGTACCTGCTCCTGAAACATATACACTTATAGCAAGGGGTGCTGTTGATGCGGTTTCATTCCCGTTTACATATGCTCACGCTGCATATAAGATAAATGAAGTTGCAGAATGGTATACAGCAAACTTATCTCCTGGGACATCGGATTGTCCATATGTGGCTAATAAACAAGCTTATAACAAACTTCCAAAGCAATATCAAAAACTGCTAGATAGTTTAAAGCCTGAAGCTCTTGGCGCCTTGAAAGCAGCTTATAAAAAAGCCGATGACAAATACTTACCTATATGGAAGAAAAAATTTAAAGAGATAAGATATTCCAAAGAAACTCTTGCTGAATTTAAAAATAATGTCGGTAAACCTATTTGGGATGAATGGGTGGCAGCAAACAAAGACTTTGATTCAAAAGGCGTACTAGACGTAATCTTGAATTTTAAGTAATTGAACTTAAATCAGGTGTGCGTAATTTGTGAAGATTACGCACACTTATTTTTTGAATTAGAATTTTGTTAAAATTAATTGATAAAAATTTACGAGTTATAGAAGATTCACTTGTTCTATTGGTAGGTATTTCAATTTTCATTGTAATGATACTTACTTCAATTCAAATTATATCAAGGGTTCTGGGCTATCCTTGGCCTGCTTTTCTAGAATTATCAGAATTAGCAATTTCTATTTTTGCTTTTTTAGGCGTTGCTTATGCACAAAGGATGGACTCTCATATTAGAATGGAATTGTTGGTAGCAAATTTGAAGGGAAGAATAAAATGGGTAGTAGAATTTTTATCTACTCTTCTATCTTTTATAGTAATCTCAATTCTTATATATTTTAGTGGTTTATTTGCTATAGATGCATTCGTGATTGGAGATAGTACAATGGATTATTTGTTTCCAACATGGCCAGCAAAATTTCTTGTACCTTTTGGTTTTTTAATATGGCTAATAAGATTATTTTTAGAACTTACAGGATATTTAAGAATGGTTATTTCTTTGGAATCAGAACCACTTTTTATACCAATTATTAAGTCTGCAGAAGAACTTGCAAATGAAGAAATTCAGTCAATAAGAGATTAACATGTTTTTAGAAAAATTATTTCAAGGACAACCTGAAGGCATTTTTGGTATAGGATATAATGATCCTTCTACAGTTGGAATAATTTGTACTGTGATTTTACTTTTGTTGGTTTTTTCAGGTGTCAGAGTTGTCTTTGCAGCAAGTATAGCTGGTATTATAGGTTTAGTAGAGTTAATAGGTGTTGGACCAGCTTTAGGTAATATAGGGGCAATTCCTTATTCAAAATCAGTAACTTTTGTTCTAGGCTTACTTCCAATTTTTATTTTAATTGGATTTTTAGCTTATCAAGCTGGTATAACAAGACAACTTTTTGAAGCTGCAAAAGCTTGGGTAGGGTTTGTGCCTGGTGGATTGGCAGTTGCTACAGTTTTTGCCACAGCAGGTTTTGCAGCTGTTTCTGGAGCCTCAACAGCAACTGCAGCTGTTTTTTCAAGGATAGCAATTCCAGAGATGTTGAAAGAAGGCTATGACAAAAAACTAGCTGCTGGTGTAGTTGCTGCCGGTGGAACGCTAGCGTCTTTAATACCACCTTCTGCAATTTTAATTATATATGCAATAATAGTTGAAGAATCAGTAGGTGCTCTATTATTAGCTGGTTTTTTGCCAGGCGTTTTTTCAGCAATTGTATACGCTCTGATTATTATGATTTGGGCAAAGATAAATCCAAGTTTAGGACCTCCATCTAGAAGGTATTCTTTTAAAGAAAAAATTAAAACATTACCAGGTATTTTACCGATTGCAGTTGTGATTTCTGTTATAATTAGTGCAATTTATGCTGGTTGGGCAACTCCTACAGAGGCAGGGTCTTTGGGTGCTTTTGTTGTTTTAATTATGGCTATTTACAACAAAGTTAAATTGTCCGCTCTAAAAGCCGCATTAGTTGAAACAGCAAAATTGGTTGCAATGATATTTTCAATTATTTGGGGAGTTCTTATTTTTGTTCGATTTTTAGGGTTTTCAGGCTTGCCTGAAGATTTTGCAAATTGGATTATATCTCTTCCATTAGATCCTTATGCAACGCTTTTATTAATTTTGTTAGGTTATGTAGTATTGGGTATGTTTATAGACGCGATAGGATTATTATTACTTACTCTACCTGTAGTTTATCCTGCTGTCATGCTGTTGAACGGAGGACCAGATGTTACAGCAGAAGATAGTCCTTTTGGAATGACATTTAATCAAGTAAGTGTTTGGTTTGGAATAATCGTTGTTAAAATGGCAGAGGTTTGTTTAATAACTCCACCGATAGGATTAAATTGTTTTGTGGTTGCTGGAGTAAGAAAAGATATTCCAGTTACAGAAGTATTTAAGGGTGTTACACTTTTTTTTATAGCTGACATTTTAACCATTTTGGGTTTAGTGCTATTTCCTGCGGTAATTACTTGGTTACCCGATCTAATGATGTCTTGATTTTATAAAGTTATTTTGTCTATCATTTTTGATCTTTTATATAAACCTAAGTTTTCTGCTTTAAGTTTTATTAATGCATTCGTGGCTTTTAACATTGGCATTTCTATATTTAATTTATTACCTATTTCAATAATTGATCCAATAATAGGGTCAATTTCTAGAGGTTTATTTGCCTCTAAGTCTTGAGTTGTAGAAGGCTTATGACCAACTATAGATGTTGCACCGTTAATTCTATGATCTAACGAAATAGAAAATTTTATTTTTATTTTTTCTCCAACTAATTGACATTCTTTCATGATAGCTTTTATTAAGTTAAGTGTTTCCTTATCTTTACCTAATTCGTCAAGAGTTGCACCTGTTAGAGCACTTAAAATGTTGAAAGAGCAATTACCCCACAACTTAATCCAAATTTCGTTTCTTAAATTTTTCTTTTGTGGGGCTTTTAACCCTCCTACGATTAACAAATCTGAAATTATTTTTAACCTTTCTGAATTCATACCATTAGGTTCCCCTAAAGAAAACCTATCTCCTTCAGTATGCTTTATGATACCAGGTTCAACTATTTCACACGCTGGATAAACCACACAACCTATAGCTTTTTCTGGACCCAAAATTTTCCATATTTTCCCATTTGGGTCAACGCTTTCTATATGTTGATCATCAAGTATAGTGTTAGTATTAGCTTTATAAAAATACCACCAAGGAAGCCCATTGACAGCAGAAATAATTGAAGTATTTTCTCCAACAATAGGTAGTAAAGAATCTAAAATACTAGGGATAGAATGTGCTTTTACACTTAAAAAGATAAAATCTTGAACAGGCAATTCAATAGGACTATCTGTAACATTAAACTTGTGAGTTTCTTGATCATTTCCTTTTATTAATTTCAAACCTTTTTGTTCTATAACATTTTTGTGTTCTCCTCTGGCTATTATAGAAATATCAGCACTAGTTTTTTTTAAACTGCATGCAAGGTATCCTCCAATTGCTCCAGCTCCAAAAATACATATCTTTGTCATAAGTAATTACTCCATCCCAAATTTTTTTGCTAAGCCAATTCTTTGTAACTTTCCGGTAGAACCTTTAGGTATTTCATTTACAAAAAATATCTTTTTTGGAATTTTAAATTTTGCTAATTTTTCTTGAGCATATTGTTTAATATCTAATTCTGAGCAAACTTTATGCTTTTCCAGTACAATTGCAGCTGCAATATCTTCACCTAGCATTTTGTCTTTAAAGCCAAAACAAACCACTTGTTCAACTGATGGATGATACATTAACACATTATCTATTTCTAAAGGAGATATCTTTTCACCACCCTTGTTAATGATTTCTTTCAACCTACCTGATATTTTTAGATACCCTTCTTCATCAAAATATCCTTGATCGCCAGTCTTAAACCATCCTTCGAAAAAATTAATTTTATTAGCTTCCTGGTTTTTTTCATATCCAGTTGTTACATTGTCTCCCTTGATACATATTTCTCCAATCTCACCATTTTTTAAGACTTCATTTTTGTTGTTCATTATACAAATCTCTGGACCAGAGGGAAGGCCTACAAAGCCAGGTTTTTGTTTTTTCGGGGGAAGAGGATTAGAGGTCATTTGGTGGGTTGCTTCTGTCATTCCGTATGCCTCAATTATTGGACATGAAAAAGTATCATTAAGTTTTTCAAATACTGCTGGAGGCAACGATGCTGATGAGGATCTTATGAATCTTAATTTTAATTGTTTAGCATGATCCTTATTTTTTTCAGCTCTGAGCAAAATAGCTTGATGCATTGTTGGAACACCTGAGTACCATGTAATTTTTTCAGACTTTGCTAAATCTAAGAATTTTAGGGCATTAAAACCACTGCTAGCAAAAACTGAACCACCAGATTTAATTGAAGCTAATAAAACTGCAATAAGTCCATGTATATGAAATAAAGGCATTATGTTTAATGAATGATCACTTTCTGATAAATTTAATG
>MDSV01132431.1_pt1 | contig 35894 bp, 32 predicted proteins | sample 810851 | NCBI WGS metagenome assembly MDSV01 (sample SAMN05326640, study PRJNA326480) | marine metagenome | isolation source: seawater | place: Atlantic Ocean: North East | collected 2012 | reverse complement strand
TGCGTTTTTCATATCATCCAACAATGTGCGATCCATCATTTTATTTGGAGCTTGGTAAAGCTGCAGAAGCTGCAGGCTTTGATGCTATAACTTTTCCTGACAGTATATGCTATCCGAAAGAGTGTGATTCAACCTACCCGTATAATGATGACGGGAGTAGAGAATTCCTTGACGGTGTTCCTTTCCTAGAACCATTTTCAATCATTCCTGCTATTGCAGCTGTTACTGATGAATTAGAATTTTCTACATCTGTATACAAACTTGCTCCAAGACAAGCAGTAACCACTGCTAAGTTTGTAACTACTTTGGGAGTTATGACCAATAATAGATTTCATTTCGGTGTTGGAGTAAGTCCTTGGTATGAAGATTTTCTTGCAACTGGGGAAAGATGGGAAAAACGAGGCAAAAGAATGGATGAACAAATAGATATACTCAAAGGCTTGATGAATGGAGAATATTTCTCATATAAAGGCGAGTTTTATGATATTCCAGAACTCAAACTGTGTCCCGCTCCTTCAAAACCAGTACCTATTCTCATAGGAGGACACTCAAAACTAGCACTTAAAAGAGCGGCACGGGTTGGAGATGGCTGGATAAGTGCTGGATTAAGTTTAGAAGAAACAAAAAGCCTTATTGATCAAATCAATGAGTTCAGAAAAGAATTTGGAACGTTAAATCATCCCAACTTTCAATTTCAGGTAATGGGAGAAGCTGCATACTCATCAGATGGAATTAAACAACTAGAAGACTTAGGTGCTACTGAGGTAATAGTTGCTTTTAGAAATACATACGAAGGCGGGCCTGATGAAAGAACTCTTGAGGGAATGATCGATGAAATAAGCTGGTATGCAGATGAGGTTATTAATAAATCTACATAAAAATGGTCGGGATGGCCGGATTTGAACCGACGACCACCTCACCCCCAGCGAGGTGCGCTACCAGACTGCGCTACATCCCGATAAACTAATATTACATCCATATTTAATTTCAGTTTAAAAAAAACACAAAATATAACTTGATTTTTTGATAAAACACGTCAAAATGCTTCTTCGTACAGAATTTTAATTAATATTAATTGAATTAAGAGTTTGTACTACATTGTTTTTTTGTATTACAATGAATTTTTAGAGATTGTGTAATCCACTATAGGAGATTAAAAAAATGGCTAAATTGAAATCAAAACTTAACCTGACGCTAGCGTTTTTAGCTGGTATATTCGGATTCAGCAATAGTGCATATGCCCAAGCTGACCAGCCTAAGACTGCGGGATCTTCTGATGAAGCATCTGCAGAAGCTGAAGGTTCATTAAGCGCTGGTGCAATTGCTGCAGCAGTCGCAGCGGCAGCGGCAATAGCAGCGGCAGCAGACTCAGGAGGCGGCGGATCAGCAGCACCTGTTCCAACACCTGCACCTACACCTGCACCTACACCTGCACCTACACCTGCACCTACACCTGCACCTACCCCTGCACCTACACCCGCACCTACTTATATTGTGGAAGTAACTCAGGATGATACTGTTATTGAGAATCAAAATGTTAATACAACTACTCAGACTACAACTTCAACAGTTCGTAATCAGGCGCTAAATACAAATACTAATACTACGTTCACTACACAAACTAATATTAATAAAGCCATTACTACAAATACAACTACTGTTGCTAATACCAATACAAATGGACCTATCACTACTGTTACTAGTACCACGACTGATACTGGAGCAGGTAGTGTGCTTGGTGACGGTCTTACAGTAGATATGGATGGTGATTATGATACAGGCTTTATTTCAATGGATATGGATATAGTGGCTCAAGCTGACCAAGATGGCTCTTTTGAAGTCACTGGTGATAGAGACTACCTCGTTCTTCAACCTGAATTAGGTGTTGCCATTGGTGATGTAGAGACAATGGTAGATGAAGTTATGGATGTTGATGGCGTCCAAGCCGATGTTGACACCGGTGTTAATGTTGTAACAACTGCAACAAGCGCAACTCCATAAATTAAAAAATTAGCCAATTTTAAGGGATGCAATTGCATCCCTTTTTTTGTACTTAAAAATCTTTCAGATATATATTATTTTTAATATGGGCATAAGGAGCAAAGGTTATTGGATTAATTTTAAGCTTTATAGCTAATTAGATACTATAAAACTGTGTTTGCTCTTGCTGAATCTCCAGAATAGTAATGTTTTATCTATTACCTATGAGAACTTAAAATAAAACTCTATTTCGAGTTTTGGTAAATTGGGATGCAAGTATTGAGTAGTCTTGATTACATAATTAGTATTTAGATCTAGGTAATATATATTCTCTTTAGACCAATTTAATTCATTAATAGTAGACCTGATAATATATTTTTTGACCTTAATTGGATTTATAAAATTTAGCGTTTCAATTCCTTCACTAGTAGTTAGAAGATTATTTGTTACGTAAGCATTTGGGTTCATCAATTTTAAGGGTGTTTTAATAAGGCCTGGTGTGTTAAAAACTGGACTCACATTTCTTAAATAACTTATATTAAATGGAAGGCCATAAGACCTTATGACTTTTCCATTTAATGTATATAGCATCTCTCCCTTCGCAGATATCCATTGAAATATATTTGAATCATCTACCCCTGCTAGAACCATGATTACTGGACGACCTTTTCCAAAACGCGCTTTAATAAATGAGAATTTTTTTTTATTTATAAATTCTTGAGTAACAATAAAGTCTGGAGCGCCAACAGTAGCCTGTTTCAGCAATGGATATACTTGTTGATATGAAATCCCTGAGCATGAAGAAATTATTAATGTAAAAATTAACACAGCTAAAAACTTAATCATAAAAATCTTCCCAAGTTTCAAATACAGTCTGGGCAGATTTCCAATCAGTCATACCCCACAATTTAAATTGATGATTAAGAACCGCCGCTCCATCTCTAGTAATTGGTCGCAATCCAAATGGAGTGAGGCCTCTTTGGAAAGTACCAAAAAGAGACTCAATCGGTATATTAAAATAAAAACCTTTATCAAAACTTCCTTCGCCAAACTCTTGTTTAGAAATATCAGTTTTGCTCGCGAATATACCCATTCTTAGACCAGAGGGCCATTTTCTAGCCACATCAATATTAATCCCTGAATCTCCTGCTAAAAATCTCCCACCTTTTAATGCAAAGACTAACTTAGATCTTGGCTCTTCATAAAACAGATTGATATGACCAGTTGTAATTTTATAATCCTGAAGTCCAAAAAGCATACGATAATCTCTTTGCTGCACACCCCATACTTCAGCGCCAAATGCAAAATTTGAAAAAGTTTTTCTATATAAAATTTCTCCCCCAATACCTGCGAACATCTCCTCTAGAATGCCGCCTGAAATTTTAGAGTAGAAATTTCTGCTTGGCTGGAAAAACCAATTAAAGCTAGAATGACGGATGTGACCTTTTTTACTAGACTTTAAATACTGAACAATATCAGTTCTGACATGAGGTAAAATGCTATCTGATGGCTGCTTTAAATCTCCAAAAGTATCATACAATCCTAGAGTAGCAACAGTCGAAACACTTAATCCTTTTTTAAGAATGAGCTCTGAATGATAAGCAAGAGCAAGCTCTCCAAAATAAAAACCATCTGGTCCCCCAACCTGTGATCGAATTGCTGGTGTTATTTTGGAAAGGTTTTTTGGCAATCTATCATCAGGTCGATACTTGTACTGATCTCGTTTGTATTTCTTTTCAGTAAATTTGACATGTCTCTTTAAAAGCTCAGTATTATTACCTGATTCATATCGAGATATTGATGCTCTAGGAATTTCTATAGAGTGAGTAGCGACATTTCCATTTAAATTTGTAAGTTTAAAAGTCTTTATACTCTCTGGCATAACATCATCCAATGTTCTTAGCAATCTTCCAGTAGCCCTTCCAGCACTCAAATATTTAGATTGTGTGTAAGCGATTTCTAGCTCTGTTTCATTTTCATCCATACTTGCAGTTTGTAAAAAAAATCTTTTCTTCCCCAATCTATCAAGTGCAATTCGGTAAGCGTATAATTTTTTTGTTTCTGCTGCTTCTTTCCACATATCAGCGTTTGGAGTAGGAACATAAGGGTCGTCCATCTTGATAATGGAGTCTTTTTTTGCGAAATTTGCTTTAAGAGAGAAACCAAGACTTACAGTATTTCCTTTTGTGTACCCCAATTTAACATTAAAACTTTTGTTTACAGGGAAGATAAAACCAAAGTTCACTTTACTTTCTTGAGGGTCTATATCATATAAATAGAAAGGATTTGAGGGGTCTGAAAAACCTTCTTTATCATAATTAGTTGAATCGTATTCAAGCTTAAATCTCAATCCCTTAGCATTTGGAACAAAGAATTCTATCCCTGCAAAAGCTCCCATCGGACCACTAAAAAAGGTACCTGGATTGAATTCACCACCAGCAGTATCATCTACCAAAGTTCTGTCCCTAAAACTTTCATCAATTCTGATAAATGGATTGCCATAATCCTCTCCTAGATACCCCCACCCCAGACCAAATGTATAATCGATGTTCTTAATTTTCTTTGATGCAACAATATATTCTGATGAAAAATAACCAGAACCTGCAAGGTCCCTTAATCCAACAGCAACAGCAGGTAAATTTCTAGTTTCTCTTAAAATGATAAATTTAGCATCAAAACTTTTATCTTTGTATGTTTGGTCACCACTGAATGCTTGAACATTACTATATAGTGCATTTTCCATGTCAGTGTACTGGTATGAGGCTTCAAGCCAACTAAAAGGATATGCCAAAATAGAACCACGCTGATATGGTTTATTATCTGTCCAAGAAAAAGCAATTGTCCCCTCAGGAAGAGATCTTGCACTTGGCATTTGGATTAAACCAATAGTGCCATAGTTAGAGTAACTTGGATTACTATTAGGATAGATATAATCGTTTAACTCAGATTTGACTTCATAAGACGAAAGAAAGAAAACTAAAATTAAGCAAAAACGCTGAGGATGCATAATTCTCGATTTGAACACTAAATATAATGTGTCCTAACTGTCTACTATTGAATTGAGTGAAGCTAGGGAAATGGCTAGACTACTGATTACAGGAGCAATTGTCGTCGCATAGTTAAGACCTCTGACCTTGCCAACTTCTCTGGTAGCCAGAATTACCGTGCCAGGATATATTTCTTGATCACTGATATACTTTCCAAGAAACATAGGTTTAACTTCATTTGCAATACCATTCGGATCAATAATCAAAAGAGATTTATCGCTAAACTTAGAAAACCCTCCTGCCTGCTCTACATAATCAGACACTGAAAGAGAGCTACTATATTTATGCACACCAGGACTTTTGAAATCTCCTAGTAAAAAAATATGATCTGTAAATGCAGGAATGAATATTTCATCTCCATGCTCTAACAGTGTGTCTTTGAGTGGCTCACTTTTTAGCACATATGGATCAAACTCAGCAATTAATCTGCCAGATGGTTCTCGAGATCTCAATTCTTCTAAAATAATTTTTAAGGCTCCATCTGATGAGGAGTTATATATTCCAGTGGTTTGGTTTCCAAGGTTTGCTGCTAAAAAAGTTATAGTATCTTGGTAAGTCTTTTTATAATAGGATCTTTGCACGTCTTTAGCCGATTGTCTTAACAGGGTAGCAGCAAAAGTATAGGCGTTCTCTTTGAGGCCTCCTGCTAAATCAATGAGCTTAGAAAGCCTATCGCCATCTTCAATGTAGTATGTGCCAGGATATTTAACCATACCTGAAATTGTAACTGACTTACTTGGAATGAAATCCTGTTTATAGAATGGTACGAAGATATTATCATTATCTTTAGCAACACGTTGAGCAAAGTCGTCAGTGATAAGACTCTGATAAGAGCTATTTGTATTTGAGTTGTTTGCTCTATTGGTAAGTATAATTCGCGGGTTACTTTGATCAATCTTAGAAAAGCCACCTGCAAAATCAACTACATCTGCAATAGTTTCTTCCTCAATGATCTCATAGATCATAGGATTATTAACTCCACCTGAAATAGCAACTTCCCCTTTTTTTGGATTCACAAAAATTACATCACCTGAACGCAGCCTCTGAAGTGCAGTGTTTTTTCCATAAATAAAAATATCATACAAATCAATATTATTGATAACATCATTATCTCTGGTTATTTTGATATCTCTGAATGAGCCATGATCTGCAATTCCACCAGCAGCATTAAGCACATGAAGAGCATTTGAATTACCAGATACGGTATAAGCACCAGGAAAATTTACAGCTCCTAGTAAAAGCACTTGAACATCACGAATATTTACCAAGGAAACAGCAGCATCCGTTCCAAGAATATGGCTCTGAACTTTCGAAATAATCACCTTAGATGCTGCATCTAAGGATAGCCCGGCCACATAAACCCTGCCGATACTTTTTAGAGAAATAGATCCGTCTCTATTGACATCAACCTTCAGGTCTAATGCTGTTTTACCTGTTACCTGAACTCTGAGAATATCTCCATAATCAAGAATATAATTTGGATCAAGGTTAGGAAGATTGATTGGCATAAAAGAGGATTGAAGAGAGCTAAAAATAACATCTCCAAATCGCCTTAATTGATTACCTGGAATAGAAGATAGATCATCTTGAGAAAGCTTATTGCGAAGTTCATCAATATTTAATTGCAGTTGATCTAAAGCCTTCCTATTATCATCCACAGAAATATCAAACTTATGAAGTTTAGCAATTTCACCAGCCTTTGGAAAACGATTTGCATTTTCGGCAGTTAAATCTCTTCCAACCTCCTCGCTTAAACTTGCTAAAAAATCTGCATCAGGTAGATCCTGAGAAAAAACAGGCAGTGAGGACGTTGCAGAAATTAATAAAAGAAAGTAAATTTTACGCATAAGATATTGATGAAAAATATGATGAATTCTACCATTTTTGCAAGTTCAGGGGTATATAAAATTAAATAATTCTAGGTTTTAGATCAACAAAATTAATATTAATCTATACCAAATAAATCTTTCGTATAAACCTTATCTTGATAAGGGGTAAGGTCATTATTCATACGGTTTGCAACAATAATATTGGAATTTTTTACAAATTCATCAAAATCGTCAACCACTTTAGAATTAAAGAATTCTGGCTCTTGTAACAGCGGTTCAAATAGAATAACTTCTATTCCCTTCGCCTTGAGGCGTTTCATAATTCCCTGAATACTAGAAACTCTGAAGTTCTGAGAATTTTTTTTCATTACAAGTCTGTAAATCCCAACTACTTTAGGATTTTGTTTAATAATTTGATTGGCAATATGGTCTTTTCTTGTGGTATTAGACTCAACTATTGCTTGGATAATATTTTGTGGAACTAATTTATAATTTGCGAGCAGTTGTTTAGTGTCTTTTGGCAAGCAATATCCCCCATAACCAAATGATGGATTATTGTAACCCTCTCCAATACGTGGATCAGCGCAAACACCCTTAATAATTTCTTTGGAACTTAGCGAAAAAATATCTGCATATGAATCAAGCTCATTAAAAAATGCAACCCTCATTGCAAGATAAGTGTTTGAAAATAATTTTATGGCCTCCGCCTCAGATGAGCTTGTATAAATTAAAGGCACATCATTTTTTTCTGCAATATCAAGCAAATAATTTGAAAAAATAGTAGAGCTTTCATTCTTTGAGCCCCCAATGATTATTCTTGAAGGATTTATATGATCAAATATGGATTTTCCTTCTCTAAGAAACTCAGGAGAAAAGAAAATTTGATCAGAGCTGTAAAGGGCCAACATGCTATTTGTAAAACCAACTGGAACAGTAGATTTTATAAAAATTGGGATATTATTTGTGTTTGAAATTGTTTGTTGAATGCATAACTCTACTATGCTGGTATCAAAATATTGAGTGCTAGTATTAAAGTCTGTAGGCACTGCGATAACTACCAAGGTAGCTTTATCAATATATTCAGAAAAATCAGTAGATGCTATAATTGGGTGGACGCAGGATGATATCAAACCCTCAAATTCTGGTTCTGTCTCAATGGGTGATTCGCATGAATTAATCTTTTTAACTTTTGCTGGATCAGTATCGCAAATAACTACATGATTTTTTTGAGCCAGCAGAAGTGCAAGTGAATATCCAACGTAGCCAGCACCATATATAAAAATCATAAATTTGCCTCGATTGATACCAAATATTTATCAAATACAATTCTTTCATCAAACATTTTAGCTTTTTTTCTACTTGAAGATTTAAATTTTTGAATGTCTAATTTATTCATACCAAGCATCTGATTGAAACACAAGTATAGACTCTTCACATCTTTAGGCTTGCAAAGGAAGCCATTAATTCCATGATCTACTGTATCTTTACAACCCTTCCAATCAGTAGTAATAATAGGCCTACTCATTGAGGCTGCCTCTAGTAGGCACTTAGGTGTTCCCTCATTGTAATATGAGGGCAGCACAACACAATCTGACTGTGCAATAAATGGCCGAACATCATCTTGAGCACCTAAAAAATTTATAACTCCCTCATTATGCCAATCATTTATTTGATTTTTAGTAAGGGATGAAGGATTATTTTCATCAATTATGCCCATTAAAAAAAAATTCGTATTCGGGAAATCTTCAAGAGTTAATCGAGCTGCTTGAATATATTCAAAAATGCCCTTCTCTTTTAAAAGTCTAGCAATGAGAATAAATGTAAAAGGTTGTTCTGCTTGTTGTGAAAAAAGATTTTCATTAAAAGTTTCAAGGTTGACCCCAGAACCTGGAAGCAAGCGTGCATTATGATTGCCAGTAATTCCAAGCTGTAAAAAAAAATCTTTATCCTCTTTATTTTGAAAAAAGATAGTTTTGGATTTGCTTAAAGCAAATTTATATGAGTATCTAGCAAATCTAAAAAGTAAACCCTGTTCGCTAAATGCTTTACCAAGACCATTGATATTATTCACTACTGGAATATGAAAAATTTTAGCGGCAATAGACCCATATAAATTAGGTTTAATCGTATAGCCAAGATAAATATCTGGCTGAATTTTAAAAAAATACCAAATGTATAACATCAGTAACTTAAGATCATTCAATACAGATATTTTTTGACTATTAATTGGAATAGAAATAAATCTAATATTCAGCATAGCTAACTCTTGAAGATAATCATCAGATTGTGCCAATACAATAACTTCAAAATTTTTTTTCTGCAGAAATTTAATAAGCGGCGCCCTAAAATTTACTACATTCCATACAGTATTGATTGATAAGATAATTTTTTTCTTAGCGCCCACTTCTAAAAAATCCAAAAATTATATGGGATCCACAGAGGCGCATAAACTGAAAATGATAACCAAAGAAATAATTGAAACCCATAAACGATTAAAATAACTAGGGCTGTCAGGGGAAATGGTTTTAAGATGTATGGTAAAGCAGAAAACATAAATATTTGCATAGGAGTAAAAAATAGCGCAAAACGATCAATTACAGTTGTTGATGGAAAGATAAATAGCATCAAAAAAAGGAAAGAATTGATAACGGCCATAGCATCAAAAATCAGTTGGATATTTTGGGCAAGATTTACTTGTCTTCTAGATAATAAATAGAAAATTGATGCAATAAAGTTTAATGCGACCCTCACAAAGGCTCCGTCAGAATCCATGCCGCCCGCACCAAGATACAAATCAATTGCATTTTCTATATAAGTACTAACAAATACATAATAAAAGAACGGCGCAAGAAATATCAAAGCTACTAAAACAATCAGCCTGTTTTGTAATCCCAATAACGCAAGTGGCAACAAGACAATAGCGCTTTTATGAAAACTAATTGCTAGCAACATGGATATAAAAAACTTAATATTTTTTTTATTGAAGAGAGACACTAAAGCCATTAGACCAAAACCCAAGGAAGCGCTCTGTCGGGTATAATTCATGCCCATTACAATTACTAGAAAAGATATTGAGATTGCCAATGCTAGCCAGGGAGATGGCATGGCTTTACAGAAAACTGCAAGACCTATTAAAAAAATCGCTGCTGAGACAAAATTAACAAAAAATATACTTCCATCAAATAATTTATAGCTAAGCCAATTAAGCACTCCATATCCAGGGTCCTGGTCATCAAATATTTCTCTAAATGTTATGTTTTCATAACCACTTTGAAATACAAGATAATTCCACCAATCAACACCATTTTCAAATCTCAGGCCAACAATAATGACCAGCATAAAACAGAATAAATAAAAAAAGGATTTTGCAAGTGCTGAATTTGGCTGAATATTTGCCATAGCAATCAATGCCGGTAAAAGAAATATTGAAGCATAAAAAATCATTTATTGGCTATCCATCCATTGCACAAACATAAGGACACTCCATAAAAATGAATCCCAGTTAGCGCTTCCATTTTGATGTGCAAGCCATCGATCTCTGATTAATTTTGTATTTAATAGCCCCTCCCTATTTAACTTCTCTTCAGTTAATAAAGAATTTGCCCAATTTTTTAAAGGTCCATTAATCCAAGAGCCAACTGGAACACCAAAACCCATTTTAGGTCTATCAATTAGCTCTCTAGGCACAAATTTATATAAAGCCTGCTTTAATATCCATTTAGAATTTCTATTTCTAACCCTAAGATCCTCTGGCAGCCCAAACGCAAAATTGACTAATTCATAATCCAGGAAGGGAGCCCTGGTCTCAAGACTATTTGCCATAGATGCTCGATCCACTTTCACCAAAATATCATCAGGGAGATATTTCATAGCATCAAGATATGTCATTTTTTCCATCAAAGAGCCTGGGTAGGTCTCAAAATTATGAAATGCTTCTGTGTTCTCTGCAATTAAATTTTCATTAATAGCTGTTTGATAAGAATTATCTATCTTTGATAAGCTTTTGATCAATTCCTTAGAATCCTTGATATCAATCAATCTATTTGAGATTTTAGAAACTTTATCATTTAAGTTGTTTGGTAAAAAATTTATAAGATCTGCGCTCTCCAAAATATTGAACAATTTAATATTTTGTCCAGCATTTAACAATTTTCCTGCTAATTTTCGCATTTGATATGGAAGAACCTCAAAGGATTCCCACATTTTTAAGAACACATGTCTATTGTAGCCTCCAAATAATTCATCGCCTCCATCACCAGATAAGGCAACAGTAACATTTTGTTTTGCAATTTTAGAGACAAGATAAGTAGGAATTTGCGATGGATCAGCAAATGGCTCATCGTATATCCTTCCTAAGTCAGGAATCACCTCATACGCTTCATCTGGAGATACGTAATGCTCAATATGGTTAGTGCCAAGAAAATTTGCAACTTCTTTAGCATATTGAGCTTCATTAAAACTTTTATCATAAAAGCCAATGGAAAAAGTATTAATTGGATTCATAGAATTTTTCTGCATCAAAGCTGTAATAATTGATGAATCAATCCCACCAGATAAAAAAGATCCAATTGGAACATCAGATACCATTTGTTTTTTTGTTGATTGCTCCAAGAGAATTGTTAGATCTTTTATAGCATCCTGGGGATTGTTCTTATAAAAAACCTTTTTTTTAAAATCTAAAGAATGTCTTAGCTCCCAAAAAGGTTTTGACTGAACAAGAGAATCTTGATTAGTTAAATTTTCCTGAGAAAATTCAATAAAGTGTCCTGGAAGTAACTTATTAACCTGCTTATAAATAGAATACGGTGCAGGTACATAACCATGCTGAAAATAAAGATTCAATGCTTTTGAGCAAATTTTAAATTCGAATCCACTTGCTTTAGTTAGGGCTTTCAACTCAGATGCAAAAATTAATGCATTATTTTGAATACTGTAATATATAGGTTTCTCGCCCATTCTATCCCGCGCCAAAGTCATGCATAAATTTTTTTTATCCCATACAGCAAAAGCAAACATTCCATTTGCAATATCCAAGGTTCGAGTTATGCCTATTTTAGAAATAGCCTCTATAAGCACCTCAGTATCTGACCCGCTTTTTAAATCTGATAATTGTAATTGTTTCTTGATTTGCTGAAAGTTATAAATCTCTCCATTAAACACTATAATAAATCTTCCGCACTTTGAGGACATAGGCTGATTACCATCAATTCCTAGGCCAAGAATTGATAATCTTCTATGAGATAAGGCAACTGTATTATTGTCATCGATCCATTGACCACTTGCATCTGGCCCACGATGAGTTAACTCCTGATTCATTAGCTTACTAATAAATGAGACTTCATGATGTGAGTGCGAATACAATATTCCTGAAATACCACACATACTAACTTATCCTAAAAATACATTTCTATGAACATGACTAACTTGGCATAATTTTGTCATTTTTAATCTTAATGCCATATGTGTATAAGTAGTCATGGTGAATTACAGGAGTGTAATACTGACAACAGTAAACAAGCAGCGCTTTCCCAAATTAACCCTACAAAAAAATTTTACATTTGGGTCAATATCTTTGTCTGAGGACCCATCTGCTGAATTAGAAGTATAAATAGAATCAGTCATATGATTAAGATATTTTAAACTAAATAAGTGTTGGGATATATTTATTCAGTAAAAAGCTCTAATGCCTTAATGACGGAAGAAGAGATAAATTCTACTTCCTCTTGGGTCATGAATGGATGGAAAGGGAGACTTAAAGTTCTGCTGCTTAACTTTTCAGTTACATTCAGTGTCGAGGAATGCTTCGAATATGCTGGATGCATGTGAACCGGAGGAGTGTAATAGGTAACAGATGGAATGCCTGATTCATGTAAATATTTTTTTACAAATTCTGGCAAGCCACTATCAAGAAATTGAATAGTGTACTGAGCATAAGCTGAAATCATATTATTTTTAATGTGCGGAACTATAATCTCATCTGTATGAGCAGAAAACTTATCTTTATACAAACTAGCAACATCCTGCCTAAGCTTAATTTCTTCATCTATGTAGTCTAATTTTACATTCAGAACAGCTGCTTGGATTGCATCAAGTCTACTATTGAAACCAGCTATTCGAAAAACTTTTTTTTCATCTTGCCCATGCCTTGCTAATAATTTGCATTTGTTATAAATCTCAGCATTATTTGTAAAGATAGCTCCTCCATCTCCATAGCAGCCAAGAGGTTTAGAGGGAAAAAAACTAGTTGTAGAAATATCAGCATATGAACATGACTTAATATTGCCAATCATTGCGCCAAAACTTTGCGCGCCATCCTCTAAAAAATTAATTTGGGCTTGGTCAGCAATTTTTTGCAATTCTTCTAGCTCACAAGTTTGCCCAAAGATTGACACCCCAATGATTAATTTAGTATTAGCATCTAGAAGTTTCTTAACATGTTCAGGATCTATGTTAAAGGTCTCTTTATCAATATCGGCAAATCTTATTTCAGCTCCAAGCATTTCTATGGTCTCAGCCGTTGATACCCATGTATAAGATGGTAATATCACATTACAGTTACTATCTATACCCATTGCTATCTCTGCAATATGAAGTGCATCGGTTCCATTGGCAACTGTCAGACAGTACTTGCAACCAACGTATTCGGCTAGTCTACTTTCTAAAGTATTGACTTCCTTTCCCAATATAAAGCTTGATGAGCTTAAAGATGCAGAAATAGCCCCATCAATTCTTTCTTTGTAACGTAAATACTGTTTGTTAAGATCGATAAATTGCATGCATGCTCCTAATTTAAATGAGTATTATGATTAATAAAAATTGAAAAAGAAATCTATCTAAATAACGTATTTTTTTCACTATAACTAATATATGTTTACTATTGCCTCAAGCAATAAACCTCTCAATCTTCGATTACATAGAATATTTGCAAGTAATGATAATAAGATTAGTAAAGTAAAGAGTACAAAGATATACACTCTATCCTCTGCAGCATAGAGGGCAAAATAAAAAAAACTAGAAATTGTAAAGCTTATAAAGATTGGAGTTATAAGCTTTTTGAGGGCTAAAAAAAGTAACTTCTCTGTCCTTAAAACTGATGCTGCCTTAAAATTAAATAAAGCACACATTACTGCTCCGTAAAATAAAATTATGAATGCTGCTGCATTAGAGCCATAAATAGGAATATAAAAAAATAATAGAGGAATTATTACAATGAGAGTAAATAAATTAACTTTAATAACGTAAAATAGCACCTCTCGAACATATAGTACACATAAAGCAGGCAGGCATAATGTAGTCAATGAAGTCCCTATAATAATTATTGAAAGAAGGGTTTTTGTATTCTTTGTAATCTCAAGATCGGATGTCCATAGAAATAGCAAAGGTTCAGAATAAATAAAAATAATTGCTGCAAATGGAATAAGTGCAATGCTTAATAATTCAATGCATTCTAAAAACTTTGAACTTAATTCAAAATTTTGACTGTCTTTACTAAGGCTGCTAAATTGAGGCCAAAAGACTTGAATAATTGGTGTTGTAAGCCTAGAAAGGCTTAATGCCACAGTAAAAGCTAGCATATAATAAGCAAAATTTTCCAAGGTAAGAATTTTACTTAATATAATTTTATCAACTTGTGATACTGCAAGACTGAGCGCGGTGATCAAAAACATTCCCCCTAAATAGGATTTAATTTTTAACAAAACGTCTATAGAGAAGCTTGCTGGTATAGGTGTAATTCTCTTAAAACTCCTAAATAAAATAATCTTGATGATTAGCACTTGGATGATAGCCCAAAGAATTTGCCATAGAAAGAAAATTCTTACATCTTCATAGTAAAGTAAAAGAGGCAGCACTCCAAAAGTTCTAATTGAACCAAATACTGCAGCTAAGATAGAGAAAGTTGCATGTTTCTGAAATCCAATTAACGCATCCATGTATAGCCCGCATGGAATTTGAAAGAGTGTCAGAAGTAAGATTAATGAAATTGAATCTTGAATAATTTCATTTCCTAAAGTCTCGCTGTTTAACCATGGATTATCTCCTGCATTTACTATAAAAAAGATGCATAAAACTATCACTAAAATAATTGGCCAATATGCTACCTCTAGTGAAAAAAAAAAGTTTTTTAAATTATTTTCCTCATTAGGATCGCCATTCATGCGCGCGATTTCTCTTGAAGCGGTTGAAGAGAACCCAGAGTCAATGACTGCAACAATTGCAAGTAGAGTGGTGTAAAAGCCTATTAAACCATATGACTCAACTCCGAGATATAAAATATAAAGAGGAGTGCAAATGAGGGTTGCAAGCATTATCCACAAGCTTGAAACTACCGTATAGGAGACACTTTTATATGTTGACGTACTCAACTCTCGTTAAAGCAAAACTGTTTGCTCAAAGCAGTAAATTCTTCATCTTGTAATTGGAGCTGAATCCTATGTTCATATACCATGCTAAATTTTTGGATTTGTTTCATTAGAACACTCCTCTATTTGCAATTTAACGTGAAAACGATCATCTGAATCTGAAAATACTACTCCAATATGATCACTATTTGATTTGGCTCTTATCAGATTTAAGAATTCACGAAATGTATATTGACTATCTAATTCCACGAAACATTTACTAAGCATATCCTTCCTATAATTCACAGTTAGGTCGACAACCTTCTCCAAAGCATAGTCTGATTGTATAACTTTAGTGACCCAGTCTTTAATAACAAATTGTAATTCTTTAATTGCTTTTTCTCGAAGACTTTCGCCTGTGTCAGTCCAATCTTTAGAAATTCTTCTTTGCGCAATAAGATTTCCACCATCTATTTTTTTATCAATAAAATGACAACTAATACCAAATGGCTCATCATTGACTATAGACCAAAAATATGGATCTTTACCCCGTCCAAATGGGAGATAGCTTGGATGAAAGTTAACAACACCCGTCTTGAATTTGTTTATAATTTTTTCATCAAGGATTGTTGGCCACCATAACAAGAAACCTAGGAAATAATCATCTTCTTGAGATAGAACTTCCTCAAGTTTTAGTAGTTTCCAATTTTGACTTAATAAAATTTCATTGTCATCGTTATTTAAAAAATCAGAAATGATATAAGTGCATTTAGGATCAAATAAATCCTTTATCAAATTAAATAATTGGATACCCATTCCAGAACTCGGGAAAAGACAATTCAACTTTCTAGCTCCCTATTTTCCAAAGTGTTTTTTTGCTATCGCTCATCAAAACTAATTCAAGTTGATCAGCATAGCTCTCAATTAATTCAGAGTATTTTTTTGAAATACTTTCACAACATGAGATTGTGAAAAGAATTCTACAATCCGATGAAACTACTTTCGATATCATAATTTTAACCTGTTATTTAAAATTTTTGGTGCAATCGCAATATTCTATTTTATAGGAAGTTAAATAACTAAAGTGAGTTTTGGGGTATTAATTCTAAAAATTTTTAAACATTTATTACACATTTCATTTATCTCCACCAACCCACCTGTGGTTTAATTATCCTCTCAAAAAATAAGTCTTCGCAGTCAATCTCCAAATTAGGACCCTGCATCCAGCGTCTATAAATAACACTTGCAAGCCTTTCTTTCATGTTTCCTGGACAAACTCTTTGACAAACTTTTATAAATATCTTCAAGGTGATCTGTCTCACCTCGTGATCAATCAATAGTGAACATAGACGAAGCTTTAAACCGAAAGCTATTTCAGCACGAGCTACCCGGCTCCAGTGATCGAAAAACAGAACTACAAAAGGAAGATACCACCAGGGCTTTCTGTCCTTTCCAGAAAAATCTTTATAATCATCATGAATAGTATTCCATTTTTCTCGACCAATGTAGGTGAAAAGTATTTCAGGAACCTGAACAAAGCTACCGTAGATGGATAGCTCTTGAATGAAAGCTAGGTCAGTTGCAATTGCCCGTTCAAAAATATGTGTCTTTTTCAAAGCAGCCGAACGATAAACACCATATATTGCTACTGCTGGAAAATGTTTCAGAGTTTCTCGATATCGCCCTACTAGGCCTGTTACTCCATCAAAACTATCAAGATTAGCAACAACTAGCCTTTCTTTTCGATTTTCAATAAAAATTGAGGTGTGCGTATGACAGAGCACTGCTTCTGGAAATTGCTCTAGCTTTTCAACACATACGCGCACAAATGATAAGTCACGCAAGTCATCGTGCGCAGCCCACATAAAATACTTACCAGAGGATAAATTAAAAACCCGGTTGAAATTCCAATTAGAGCCAAGGTTCTCTGGGGAATGATAATATTTTATCCTTGAGTCTTTCTTAAGAAATTCTTGACAGATCTCTGATGTATGATCAGTTGAGCCATTGTCTGAAATAATGATCTCTAAATTAGTATAATCTTGTTTAAGCAAGGCGTCTAAAGCCTGAGCGAGACTTTTCTCTCCGTTAAACACTGGCATACCGATGCTTACCAAAGGATAGTTTGCTTTTTCCATATCGGTTATGAGTTAAATTCCTTGACAATGGAGCTTAATAGCTCCACACCGGGCTTCCCACTTCGTTCTGGATGAAACTGTATTCCTACTAAATTTTGATGTTGGAACATTGCCAATACTTCTTGATCATTAAAATTTATATATAATTTTTGATCTGTGGCTAATTCATCATCAACAAGCCCAAAGGAATGCATAAAGTAAAAATGTTCGCCGATGAACTTCTCATATTGGCCTAAATCCTCAGTTTTACAAGCATTTAAACGGGAATAGCCAATATTGGATGGAGGACTAAATTTTTCTATACCTTTATTTAAGTTTCTAATATGACCAGGCAAAAAACTCAAACCATCAATTTTACTATCCTCTTCACTGCCTTCAAACATTACTTGCATCCCCAAGCAGATACCCAATATAGGATGTCCTTTTTTGAATGCCTCATTAAGATAATAGCTGGTGTTACCAAAAGTGAGTCTATTCATAGCACTACCAAAAGATCCAACACCAGGTAGCACCAGGGGCGCATCAATTTCTGCACTATCAATTTTCTCTATAACCGCTGTCTTAATATCTATTTCTTCAAAAGCACCTCTAACACTCTTAATATTGGAGTAACCTAAGTTTAATATGCAAATCTTTTTCATAACTAATCTTGCAAACTGTCAATAAAAAGTTTCATTGCAGCAATACCACTCATTTTCTTTAACCCTTCCACACTTTCTAGTTCGGCCAAATCTGCTAATCCTCCCGAGTAAATGTACGGCAGAGGACTTTCACGTTCCATGAAATTTATAAGGTCCCAGTCAATACCTCTGCTGGTTCCATCTCTGTCAATAGATGTTACTATAATTTCACCTACATAATTTTTACTTAAAAAATCTAGCCAACTCTTTAAGTTATACTCAGATAGTTCACGCCCAGCATGAGTAAACAACCTAAATTCTTTATCTATTTTCCTTACATCAATTTGAGATACGACGCACGAAATACCAAGAGCTTTAGTTAAAGATTCGATTATTGATTGGTCTTCTATAGCGTAAGTGTTAATAGATATTCTATCAGCTCCAGCTTTAATTAACTCCGTAGCATCAGAAACACTCTGTATTCCACCACCAGCACAAATCGGATATCGAAAATCTTTTGTATGCCTACCAATTACTGAAATAAGAGAATTCCTCATATATAGGGAAGCCATCGTATCTGATAGAATAAATTCGTTGACACCCAATCCAACCAACTCATCCAATACAGCATCAATGTGGCCAACTTTTTCAACTCCTTCCAGCTGAACACCTTTTATTACAAACTCTGATTTTGTGTCAACTTTTGCCAAAATTCTCATGAGATAAATATACTAAATTTTAGGCTCTTATTCGTCTAGAGATTTAATATTTCTAGAGGTCGCCGAAATTAATAATTGAGTCAAGTCAATGGATATTTTTTAACCCAACTACCATCAATATTACTCCACTTGCTTGGCTCTCTAAAACTATCAAGGGCAACTAAAAAATCATTTTCAGATATATCCATATACTCCAAATAATCACTTATAAATTCCTCAGGCAATTCAGCATCATATTTATTTACTAACGCTACACCCTCCTCCCGATCTATTTTTTTTGTTCTTACTTCTTGAGCGGCATCATGCATAGCACGACCACAATAAAATTTTATATGCATAAGATGGTAATGTAACCATTCCATCTTATCATCAAGGCCAGAATAGCGTGAATAGCTACCTTTACTTCTAGTTGGCGCAGGTTCGAAGAATGTGTTTTTTACTGAATAATAATAGTTTTCCTGTGGTACCCACTTGCGATAGTAGCTCATATAATGAACTTCAATATTCCCTTGAGTTAATTCAGACTGATTAGGGGGATTATATGCATTTAAATCGTTTTGTTTAATTTTAAAATTTGCTTCCAATTCTTCAATCGTGTACCCAGCAAGCATGGTCTTAGGATCTCTTATGTTGTAGGTAGTGAATAAATTTACATCCATTTGCGGATTGTAGTTTTCTTCTAATGGGTTACCGTATTCTGCTACGTTTTCACCATAAAATACCAATCCGACATTATGTTTGAGTGCCGTTTTTGGGCCAACACTTCTCTGACCAAAAATAAAAGGTTGAAAGGGATGTCCTAATTTTGTGAAAGCCAATTTAGTTAATAACCGATGAATTTCACCATTTGGAGAGATTAGTATATTGTCAAAACCTGATTTTACGAGGTTTTCTTGATTACGACGACCTTGTTCAGTCCACAAACTGGGAGCCCAAGTTACCGTAAGAGGAGTCATTCCATACTTATGCTTTAAAATATGAGAGACATATACTGAATCTTTGCCGCCACTAGCTGGAACAATCACATCATATGATCCATCACTTGAGCGATATCTATTTAACAGCGTTTCAAGCTCAGTCTCCCGTACTTCCCAATCGATACTATTCTCTTTAATTAAATTCCATCGACAAGCCTCGCAGACACCATCTTGGAAGTTAATAGTATTTGTGGCTGAAGCGGTTACTTTTTTTCCTTCTTTTGCCGTGACTGGCTTACATGAGGGTAGAACACAATTTGTGCAATATTGGATCGTCATTTTTTCTTTAGGTAGCCTGACGGGGCAACACCAAACATGATTTGATTATCAATGGATTGATCAATTTCAAATTGATTATTTTGCGATAAAAAATCAATGACTGCTGTATATGGATTGTTGCCTTTAGACCAATCACGTCCTGGCCATGATGAATTTTCTAGGAATTCAACTATGGTATCAAAAACAACTAAATAGTTACCAGAACCAACAAATTTTTCAAAGCAATTTAATTCTTTGAACACATGATCATGGGTATGATTGCTGTCAAGAATTACCATACCGCCATCTAGATTATGTTGCAGAGCTTCGATATCCTCTTCAACTTTTTTTATCAAATTAGCGTCTGTGCTAGAACCTTCGTAAAGCGTGTAATAATTGACTAATGGATGTTCTTCTAGTTTTTTTCGGTTGTGATCCCTAATATCTATATCAATTGCAAAAACGTGACGTTTTCTGCCACTTGGTAAAGGATCAACTAAGTCTAAAAGAGCCATTTGACTGGCATTGAATGTAACTGAACCACCATGAGCAATACCGGTTTCAATTATATATGTTGGCTTTGTTTTATAAATAATCTCATGAAGAGCCATTATATCTGTAGGATATTGAATTATAGGACGACCCATCCAGTTAAAATGATAGGAATATTTGAGGCTATTAGCCTTTTCAATCCATTGTTTACTCAAAGCAATAAATTCTTCATCTGCTGATTGAAGCTGAATCTCTTGTTCACATTCCATTAAAAATTTTTGAATTGGGTCCATTAGAATACTTCCTTTAATGTTGTTGATTGGATTTAAAGTCGTGAGATTATATTACAGGTAAATTCTATTGGCTAATATAATTATTCTCATGAAGCTAGAATCGTCTCCTTTATAACATTAATAACTCGGACCTGATCATCAATGGTTAAATCATGGTAGCTCGGAAGATTGATAGCTCTTGAAGGTATGTCCCATGAATGTATGTTACTTTCTCTTGATAAAAACATATCAAGAGAGCTTAATGGCCAGAAAAATACCCTTGCATCAATTTGGTGTTTTTGAAAATTTTTAATGAGAGCTTCTCTTGATACCTTCAAAGAGGGATCTAGGACAATATTATTTATCCATGCTCCTATTTTACAATTTTCTTGCTCATAATTGATGGTAACGCCCTGCATTTCACTAATGAGTTCTTTATAAATATTGTAAATCTCTCTTTTTTTATTAATTAATTCATCAATTCTTTCCATTTGAGCGCAGCCTATAGCAGCTTGGATATTAGAAATTTTGTACTTAAATCCAATCTCTTCTGGCCAAAATTGTTTAATTTGGCTTGGAGAGCGGCCATGGTTATTCAACTGAAGAATACGCTCAAAAGTCTGATCGTTGTTTGTAACAAACATTCCGCCTTCACCGGTGGTTATTGTCTTGGTGCCATGAAAGGAAAAAGTTCCAAATTCTCCCATAGAGCCAGCTTTTTTTCCATGAAATTCACTTCCAATAGCTTCAGCAGCATCCTCAATAACGGGAATATTATATTTCGAAGAAATCTTAAGAATTTCGGACATATCTGCTAAGTTTCCATACAAATGCACTGCAAGAATTGCTTTTGTTTTATTTGTTATAGCTTTTTCAACCAAATCCGGATCAAGACACCATGTTTTTGGATTAATATCAACAAATACTGGAGTTGCGCCAAGGTGCACAATAGGCGAAACAGAAGCGATCCAATTAGTATCAGCTAAAATTACCTCATCGCCTGGCTTGATGCCCAGTGAATAAAAGCCTAAATGAAGAGCTCCCGTACAACTTGATGTAGCATGAGCATATTTAACATTAAGATGGGCAGAAAATTTTTTTTCAAATAAATCAATATACTTATAACAATCATTCCCCCAACCATTTTTAGCAGCATCATTTGCGTACTCTATTTCTAAATTTGTAATCGAAGGCTTTGTATAATAAATTTTATTTGTCATATAATTTTTAGTTCAGGTATCGCCACAACAAATTTGGCTTCTTCTCTAACCATTGGCCTGGCAATTTTTTGAATCTCGTCAGCAATATTCCAGGGAAAGATAAGTATATAGTCAGGATCAATTTCACTAATTCTGGAAGGTTCCAAAATTGGAATATGGCTACCAGGTAAAAATTTATTTTGTTTTGATTCTGCTCCATCAAAAACATGGGAGATAAGATCTGGTTTAATGCCTGCATAGTTGAGTAGTGTATTGCCCTTTGCAGCTGCACCATAACCAACAACTATTTTATTGTTAGCTTTCTGTTCTAATAAAAACTCTAGTAGACTATTTTTTATAAAGTTAACTTTTGGTTGAAAGCCATCATATGTTGACTCATTGCAAATTCCAAAATCTTTTTCGCAATCTAAGAGATTTTTAACAGACTTCTCCTCTTTTAGAGAACTTGTATCATGACAAGCATAGACTCTAATACTTCCACCATGGGTATCAATCTCCTCAATGTCAAAAATTCTTAAACCTGCTTTACTAAATATCTTTTGCACTGCATGAAGCGAAAGATATGAGTAGTGTTCATGGTAAATTGTGTCAAATTGGCAAAAATCGAGAAGCTTTAATAAGTGAGGAAACTCCAGTGTAATAACACCACTTGGTTTAAGAAGTGTCGCCATACCAGAAGTGAAATCATTTATGTCAGGCACATGGGCAAAAACGTTGTTTCCAAGAATTAAATCGCATTGCATATCTTTTATTACAAGTTCTTTTGCAAGCTTAGTACCAAAAAATTCCTTTATATTCTGAATTCCTAGTTTTTCAGATGCCTCAGCAGTACTGTGCGTAGGCTCAACTCCGTAACATGGAATATTTTTTTCTTTAAAGTTTTTTAAAAGGTATCCATCATTTGAGGCAATCTCGCAAACCAAACTAGAGCTATTCAAGCTTAATCTTTGCTCGATCATCTGTGCATATGACTTAGCATGTGCAAGAAAGCTTGAAGAGGCGCTAGAAAAATATGCATAGTCAGAAGAAAATAACTCTTCAGGGGAGCTAAAATCCTCTGTTTGAACTAGCCAACAAGAATTACAAACACCTACCCTAAGTGGGTAATAATTTTCTTTCGCACTTAAAGCCTCTTTTGAAAGATAGCCATTAGATATAGGCGCAAATCCCAAGTTGCATAATTCTAGTGAAATTTTACTTTGGCAGTGCCTACATTTCATTTTTGATCTCCTCAATAATTTTTTTAGAAAGTCTGGGTAATGTTTTATCTTTATCTGAGCAAACAGTAATTTGCAGTGGCCAATTAATTTTTAAAGTTTCGTCTAAGTGATGAATCCCAAATTCTTTATCCTTAACATAGTTATGTGAGTGAATATATAGCATTTCAACATCATCAGATAGTGCTTGAAAACCATGCGCAAACCCAGCCGGAATTAGCAGGGAAGAAAGGTTATCTTCAGATAATTCTTCAGCATGCCATTGAAGAAAGGTCTCTGAATCTTTGCGAAGATCAACAGCAACATCAAAAATTGCTCCTTTTAAACAAGTCACTATCTTTGCTTCAGTTTCTGGGGGCAGCTGAAGGTGCATACCTCTTACAGTTCCTTTTTCAACAGTCTGCGATAAATTAATCTGCTTTATAGGAAAATTCCAAGCATCGACCAAATGATTAGATGAAAAAATTTTATGAAAAGCGCCGCGTAAATCAGAGTAATTATTGCGAGTGAGCAATTTCAGGCCATCCAATTTTAAATTTGTAATGCTAATTTTACTCATTAAAATACTGCTCTATGTCAGCTAGGCACAGTTCATAAGCATCCTGCCCTTCGTAATATGATTTATACCATTTAGCGGTATACGCAATTGCAGATGAAATGTTCCATTTTGGTTTAAAATTTAGCAAGTCTTTTGCCTTACTTATGTCTAAAGTTAACAGACCAGATTCATGAAAATTGCTCGATTCAACATCAAATTTAACCTTTCCGTTAACATAGTCATGCTGCAATATCTTAATTACATCTTCTACTGACATAGCATCATGAGAATTTGGTCCAAAATTAAATGGGCCTGATAATTGAGGATTCTTTGATATTAATTGAGCTAACTGAAGATATCCAGTGAGTGGCTCAATAACATGCTGCCATGGCCTTATTGCTTGCGGTCTTCTGATCAATAACTCCTTACCATCATTCCACTGCTTTATTGCGTCTGGTATTAATCTGTTCTTTGACCAGTCTCCTCCACCAATAACATTTCCAGCTCTCGCCGAAGCTATCGGGATCTTTAGATCGTTAAGAAAACTGCCCTTATAACTCTCAATTAATATTTCACATGCTGCTTTACTGGCACTATAGGGATCTATTCCACCAAGAGCATCGGTTTCTCGGTAGGGATATACCCACTCTTCCATTTTATAAACCTTATCAGTGGTAATAAATACAGCAGACTTGATATCAAACTCTCTTATTATTTCGAGCATATTAGCTGTGCCCATTATATTGGTTAAATGATTAGATATAGGTTTTCTGTAACTTTCTAAAACTAAAGATTGTGCCGCTAAATGAAAAATATACTCAGGTTGAATGGCTTTAACAATTTTTCTTGTGGCTTCGAGATCTGAAATGTCGCAAATATAGCTTTCTGCAAATGATTCAACAGCAGCTGAAGAAAATAAGTTTTCCTGGGATTCAGGCTCTAAACTAATCCCCGAAACATTTGCACCGAGTCGATGAAGCATAATTGCAAGCCAGCTTCCTTTAAAGCCAGTATGCCCTGTAACCAAGACTTTTTTTCCAAGCCAGAAACTACTGAGTTGGTTATATGTTGAGTTCATTTAAGACCAGGACTTCCAAGGAGGATTGGTTGCCCAAAGCTCCTCTAAATAATTTTTATCTCTTAAGGTATCCATTGGCTGCCAAAAACCATCATGTTTATACACCATTAGATTCTCATCTTCGACTAGCTTGAGGAGCGGCTCTAATTCCCAGCTAGTTTCATCACCATCAATAAGATCTATCACCGAAGGCGATAAAACAAAAAAACCACCATTAATGATAGCACCATCTCCTTGGGGCTTTTCCTCGAACGATTTAACAGCATCTCCATCACCTACAATTGCTCCATATCTTCCAGGTGGAACAACTCCAGTAATTGTGGCTAACTTATTATGCGAATTATGAAAATCTATTAAGCTTTTAATATTAATATCAGAAATACCATCTCCATAAGTGAAGCAAAAAGCATCTTCATTTTTTAAGAAATGCTTTACTCTTTTTAACCTGCCGCCTGTCATGGTGTCGGGCCCTGTATCTACTAGGGTAATTTTCCAGGGTTCTGAATAATTTTCATGAATTTCAATATCATTTGCCTGAAGATCTATAGTTACATCTGACATATGCAAAAAATAATTAGAAAAATATTCTTTGATTAAAAAACCTTTGTAACCACAGCAAATAATGAAATCATTAACACCATGAGAAGAATAGCCTTTCATGATGTGCCAAAGGATTGGCATTCCTCCAATCTCTATCATTGGCTTTGGCTTTAAATGGGTTTCTTCACTGATTCTTGTTCCGAGTCCACCTGCTAAGATTACCGCTTTCATAATTTTATATACCCTTTCTCTTGATTACTAATCTAAAAAATTGAATTCTAATATTTAAATTTTTTGCTCAGCTGTTACAACTATTTTAACCGCTTTAAAGTCATAATAGATAGTCGCAAGAAATGTTAGAAAACTTTAAAAATAATAACAATTTTTTAATATTTGTCTCGAGTTAAAAATTTAAATTAATTTGTATTTTAAAATAAAAATCCTTTTAGTAGAATCATAAGAAATTAATACGTTTATTATTGATTTACAAAACTCCAAGTTTATTAAAAGAAGATAAATGATTAACTATCAGCGGTAAATCTCAAACCATCATGTAAAGAGATTAAGTCTGAATAATTGAGAGTTTTAAGAAGCTTTTTTGGGCTTCCAATCAAACTGCCCGGTGAGCCATCTTTAATTAAAAGATTTGGTTTAACTTCTAGAATCTGCGCGAGGATATCAACTATCTCAGCAAGATTTGTTTCCTCTACACCAGAAAGATTGAATACATCGCCACTGCTGTATTTAGATAAATAAAGTAACTTGACCATAATTTGAGCAGCATCAGAAATATATATTGGAGTTAAGAATATCCCTTTTCCTCCAGCCAAAGAAATTTCGTCATTACTTTTTAAACGCTCAATCATTTGAGAAACAAGCATATTTTTTTGTCCCGGACCATAGACAGTAAATACTCGTAAAATTGTAGTATGGAAATCACTAGAAAATTGGCCCACCAACATTTCAGCAGAGGCTTTTGTGGCAGCATAAAGAGACATTGGTTTAACCAACGAGCTTTCTATTAGGATTTCTGAGGTTGGTTTATAGACATTGGCTGTCGAGGAAAAAATAAACTTATGCGCTCCAGCTTTCTTTGCCCAATTCAAAAGGTTGAATGTTGATAAGGTATTAATATCAAAAATATCCTGACCATTATTTTTAGGATCTCGATAGAAATTTGATTGAGCTAAGTGCAATACTATATCTATTTTTCTTGGAAGGGTATGAGAAATATCATTTGCTAGATTACCAACAAGTACATTAACCCCTATACTTTCTGATGGCTCGTTGTGAAATAACCCAAATATTTCAAAGTCCTCTTGAAGCAATTCAAGAATATGAGATCCTATAAAGCCGCCTGCACCAGTTACTAATATAGTTTTTTTCATTAGCTAGAACTCTCAAGTTCAGAAAATTGTTTCAAAAACTCACTCATGTATAAGAATGACCATACAAGCAATCGAGAATTATTTTGTCCTGACATGTGATTTGCAATTATCTCATCAATCATACTTGTATCCATAATTGTATGAAGTAACTTCTTATTATCATGAATATGATTCAATACAAAATTTGAGTTCTGGTCTCGAAACCAAGTTGCATCAGGAGAGGAGAAACCTTGCTTACGTGCATTTTGTATTTCCTCAGGAACATATTCTGCGAGCATTTTTCGCAAAATCATCTTACCGTCAGTATGCTCGTTATTAACCTGGTCAACTTTAGAAATACCTTTGCCAAGTCTAGATTTAAAGGTGAGGAACTCTCCAAGCTTTAGATGTATTGGACACTCCATAGCAAAATCAACCAGATCATTATCCATGAATGGTACTCTTGTCTCGAGACCATGAGCCATACTAATTTTGTCTTCCACTACAAATAAACCCTGAAGGAATGTTTTAGCCTCAAAAGCCAAACACTCATTTGCGATATTTTCTGGTGTTAGTCCTGTCTCTTCCAGATCAGCAAAGAAGTCATTATAGACATTTCTAGGCCTATCTAGATCTATATTTAGTGGAGCAAATAACTTTCTAAGTTGCATTGGCTCTAGGAGCCGATTCCAACTTAGAAAGTGGCTGTCTAAAAATTCTTTTTTATTCACTAGATCTAAAACTGGATAATATCTCCATGGGTATCCTGCAAATAATTCATCTCCCCCAGCACCAGACATGACAACTTTTAGATGAGAGCTGGACAAAGATGCTGCATAAAAATTTGGATAGCTTTGTCCAACCCTTGGTTCCTCTAAGTGGTAAACAAGCTGACTTAAGCATCTCTCAATATCACTCGGATAAATCTTTGTCTCAAAGTGATCTGTACCAAGAAATGATGAAGCTAATTTAGCTCTTTTTGTTTCATCAAATTTCTTTTCTAAATTTGAAACATTGGTAACATCAAATCCACAAGTAAATGTCTTAAAGTTTAAGGATTCTCTTGATGCGATCGCAGTAATAGAGCCACTATCAATTCCACCACTCAAGTATGATCCAATCTCGACATCACTGATCATCTGTCTTTTTACTGCCTGCTCAAAAAGTCTTTTTAACTCAAGCCCGCACTCATCCTCATCAATAGAATGGGTTTGTTCTTTAAATTCATAGTCCCAATATGAGTATATATTGAGCATAGGTTTTTTTGAGTTTAGGTTTATCTCTCCATAACTCCCACTTGGAAACATATTTATTCCTTGGAAGAATGTTTTATTTGAAATGATATTTTGAAAAGTAAAGTACTCATATATACCATCCAAATCTAACTGCGGTTTGCGCGATTGACTGGAAAGAATAGCTTTTTGCTCTGATGCAAACTGAAATAAATTATCATTCTGTAAATAATATAATGGCTTAATTCCATAGCGGTCTCTGGCAATAAAGAGCTTATTTGCAGATTTATCATAGATACTCAAAGCAAACATGCCATTAAGTTTTACAAATGAACCGACGCCCCATTTATGAAATGCGTAAAGCAGAACCTCTGTATCTGAGGAGGAAGAAAATTTATACCCAAACTGTTGAAGTTCAGCTCGTAATTCTTGGAAATTATAAATTTCTCCGTTATAGGAAAGGATTAGGTTACCATCAGAGCTAATCATTGGTTGCTTGGCATTATCTGATAAATCAAGAATAGATAATCTTCGATGACCAAACCCAATATTTTTGTATACCCAGTTACCCTCACCATCAGGACCCCTATGCTCAATAGCACGAGTCATGACTTTTAGAAGACTAGGTGATATATCGTAGCCTTGAAGATTAACTAGTCCTGTAATTCCACACATAAAAAAGTGTTATTGAGTTGATATCTACAAAAATATTAAGAGGATACTTGGACTGATCTCCATTCTATTAGCTGATTCAGACCTTCATGCAAGTCAATTTTAGAAGTAAATCCAATTTCTTTCATAGCTTTTGCTGGATCTCCTATTCTATTTTTAACTAGGGTAGCCGAACTATTAGGTAAATAATTAATTTCTTTTGTACAGCCGGTTAGCTCAATTAATATTTCTGCAAGTTCTTTAAGAGAAGTCCTTTTGCCTGTTCCTACATTATAAAATTCATCATTTGCATTAGATTTCATCGCACAAATATTTGCAGCCGCACAATCTTTAACCGCAACAAAGTCAAAAGCTTCAGTCCCATCACCCATAATCGTGGGACTCTCGCCTTTATCAATAGCATCAAGCATTCTCATAATCACAGCGATATAGGCACCTTTATAGTCTTGTCTGGGCCCATATACATTCATATAACGTAGTCCTACAAAATTTAAGCCATACCTATGATGATAGGCCCTTAACATTGCTTCACCAGCTATTTTTGTGGCACCATAAAAATTCTTATTATTAAAGGGGTGATCCTCGGCCATTGGCTCAGTAATAGCATCTCCGTATACAGAAGCTGAAGATGAAAAAACTAATCTTTCAATATTCTGCTTAATGCATGCTTGCATAATATTAAATGTTCCTCTTACATTAACTTCAAATGCACTTTCCGGATACTCATGACATTGCAAAAGCCACAAGGCAGCAAATTGAAATACTCCATCAGCACCATCAAAAGCAGACTCGAGTATATCAGTGCTAAGAATGTCTCCACCAACATCATAAATAGTTACCCTGGGATCTTTTAAGGCTGTATTTAAGTTCTCAAAACTACCTCTTGCAAAGTTATCATACACAATGATTTCCTTTACATCTTCTTCAAGCAATTGATCGACGGTATGGGATCCAATAAGACCAGCGCCACCAACTACAACAAATTTCTTTCCTTTTAATTCCATAATAAAATTTTCCTTTAGGTTGATTTATATCCTTTCATTGACTCAAGACGATGGTTCTATGTAAACATTATCTCCCTTTAAAACATATTTTTCATGCGTGATAATGCAAAGATATTCACCCTCTTCGAATTTTATCCTCTCTCCATGCTTGGTCATCCAGCCAATCTGCTTTGATGGCGAGCCAACATTTATAGAAAAAGGCTTGGTATCTTTTGTTACTGTTGATCCAGCTCCCACAAACGAATATTCGCCAAGCGTCACTCCGCAAACTATTGTTGCATTTGCGCCAATAGAGACGCCTTTATTTACCTTTGTAAGGCTATACTCACCCCGCCTATTAACTGCTGATCTTGGATTTTTAACATTAGTAAATACACATGAGGGGCCACAAAAAACATCATCTTCTATAGTAACACCGTCATATATTGAAACATTGTTTTGTACCTTTACATTTGACCCTATAACAACATTTCCTATATATACATTTTGACCAAATGAGCACTCACTACCAATTTTTGCATTACCCATTACATGACAAAAGTGCCATATTTTTGTGCCATATCCAATAATAGCGCCCTCATCAACAATGGCCGTTTCGTGTATAAATTTAGACATGCTTATATAGATTCGCTATGTATTGATGGACATTATACATTTCTTTAAATTTAAATTTATTATTATTTATAATTTCCAAATAATTTAAGTAGTGCAAATCCTCAGATACAGTGGAAAAATCTATTTTAGCGTTATCAATTGAAAACTCTCTTATTGTATTCTGGGCTTCATTTAAATACTGATCGTCTATAGAGAAAAACCAGTTTAATTGGCCTTTGGAAAAACTAGTTATCCCTTTTGCTGTAAAGTCATCCAAAATCTCAATCTTCGAATCATGAGGTTGGCCTAATGCATTAAAAATTAGATCAAAATAGTGAATCCCAAGGTTAAATAGAATCCCCCCAGAAAACTCTCGAGTCACTTTCCAAGATTTTTTATACGCATCATCTCTGCGCGTCACAAACTGAATATTTGCATTAATGGATGATTGATTTGAGGAGATTAAATCCCTGATTTGCCCAGCAACTGGGTGAAGTCTTAATTGCATAATAGAATGAATCAAATCTCTTTTATTATCTGGTAACAAACTCAAGACCTCTAAATCCTCAAGATTTATACATATTGGCTTTTCGCATATAACAGGAATCCCTATCTCAATAGCTCTCGATATTTGATTAAAATGCAGATGATTTGGAGAACATATAATTAAAAAATTTATAGGATTTATTTCTAGATCTTTAAAGAACTCTTTCGGATCACTAAAAAATTTAGATTTATCAGTTTTCACTGAAAAGTCTGAGTCTTGAATATCTAGATATGAATAGATGCTAGAACTTTCGAGCCTTTCAATGGCTGCAATATGTCTTTTGGCAATATAGCCAGAGGGCCCGATGATTGAAAATTTCAAATTCTAGCCTCTAAAAACTGTTTTTTGATTGGGCGCAAAGACCCCTCTAGTGTCAATAATTCTTTTGCTATATTTTTTAATAAGGGGGTAATCGAAATCTTTATGCTTGGTCAAAAGAACTACTAAATCAAATTTCTTCAGGCTAGCAGATGTTAATTTAACACTAGAATCCTTGAAGCTATATTTCATTGAAGATGGAAATTTTGGAAAATGTGGATCAGAATATTTCACATGCCCTCCATTAGATGAAATCCAATCATAAAGCCTTAAGGAGGGAGATTCCCTGGCATCATCTACATTTTCTTTATAAGAGAGACCAAGTAGTAAAATTTTGGATGATGATAACGCGATGCCATCAAGATTTAATACATGAAGAATTTTATCTTGCAACCAATCCTGAACATTAAGATTCATCTCACCTGCAAGCTCAATAAATCTTGCATTCATACCAAATTCTTTGGCTTTCCATGAAAAATAAAATGGGTCCACAGGAATACAATGTCCGCCCCATCCAGGACCTGGATAATATGGCACAAAACCAAATGGCTTAGTGGCAGCAGCATCGACCACTTCCATAGTATCCACTCCCATTTTGTCACAAATCATCTTAAACTCATTAATCATGCCGAGATTAACTGCGCGATGTATATTTTCTAAAAGTTTTGTAAGCTCTGCTATTTTAATAGAGCTTACTATGTTTACCTCTTTAAATACTTTGCCGTAAAGAGCATGGCCCTTTTGCGCACATGCTTTAGTCGCTCCACCCAGTATTTTAGTAATATTTTCCTGGCGAATATCCCCACCGGGATTTTCTCTTTCTGGAGAATAGACAACATAAAAATCTCTGCCAATTGTAAAATTCTGCTCTTCGATAACTGGAATAATTAATTCCTCAGTTGTACCAGGGTATGTGGTGCTCTCTAGCGAGATTAGCTGCCCTTTCCTTAGAAAGGGCGCTGCTTGACGCATGACTGATTTTACATACTGCAAATCTGGCTCTCTGTTTTTAGAGATAGGGGTTGGAACACAAATAATAATTGCATCTACACTTTGAATTTCTGACATATCGCTTGTGCCATATGAACCAACTTTCATTGATTCATTAATATCTTCACTGGGAATATGCCCAATATAACTCTGACCCTTGTTAAGAGCTGAAACAATATCTTTATTAGCATCAAAGCCAACTGCCTGAAAGCCATTTTTTGAGAAATTAATCCATAAGGGAAGACCAACATAGCCCATACCAATTATTCCAATTTTTTTCATCAAATTTATCCTAGGTTTATTTTATTGTTAACATATTGTGCAATTGCTAGACAGCTTGTTAAACCAGGGCTGTCAATGCCTTGTAGTATAAACAAATTTTTATAATTATGAGCTTTCTGTTCAATGATTTGAAAATCCTGAAAACCAGTAGTATGAATTTTAGGCCTAATACCAACATAATCTGGGAATATCTCAACCTTCCTGATGCTTGGTAGATATTTCTCAATCGAACTTAAGAATGATTCTTTCAATTCTTCTGAAAAAAAATTATTCTGATAATTGATGCTGTTTACCTCAATAGCATCTGGTCCTAATATTAATGTATTAGGATCGTTTGCAGCTATGGTTAAGTGCACCCCAAGAGAATTTTTTTCTGGGACAGGATAAATTAATTTTTTTAGATTTAACCAATTTTTAGTTTTATAGTAATGGCCCATTAAAAAAAAATTTTCTTTTAAGTGATCATTTAATCTTAAATTTAAGCTAGAAATTAAAACGTGAGTATGAAGTCCAGCAGCAAAGACAATACTTTTGGATTTAATTATAAAATACTCGTTGTTTGTGTGAATCTCAGACTCATACAAAGTATCAGAGTATTGAGTAACATTTACTAGCGAAGACTGCAGAGAAATGTATGCGCCATTACGCTCGCTCAAAAGCTCTAGTTTTGATGAAAACTCGTGAACATCAATCACTCCAGAATCCTTGATATTTAGAAATTCTTGACCCTCTAAAAATGGAAGAGTGGACGCAATTTGCTGCTTAGAAAGCAATTCATGCTCAATTTCCATATCAGATGCATTTTCAATCAATGAAAAAAATTTTTGGAGATTATCTTTATTCCCAATCAGCAATTTGCCAGTTTTCTTATGGGAAATATCATATTTTTCACAAAACTTATACAAAAGCTTCTTTCCTTCTATGCAAAATTTACTTTTATAAGAGTCTTCTGGGTAGTAGATGCCAGAATGAATAACTCCTGAGTTTCTAGAAGAAGTTTCTTCAATCAAGGAGTGATTTTTTTCAATAAGAATGCAATTTTTATCTTTTGACACTTCCTTTAAAAGAGCTAGCCCGACAATGCCACCGCCTACAACCAGAACGTCTGTTTCAATAATGTCCAATTAGGTTGTATCTCTATATTTTAAAAGCCATGATATAAAGTCTACCAGCCCGTCATCAACGCTTACTTTTGGGCAGTAATCTAAATATTTAAATGGCTTCTTAAGATCTGCATGAGTTGATAAAACTTCATTAGAGGTCTCTGCAAAAATAATTTTTGCTTTTTTTTCTAATATCTTTTCTAATTTTTCAAGCAAATCAATTGTTTGAATCGGAGAATCATTGCCTAGATTTAAAATAAGATTCTCAAAGCTGTTATTTCCATTCTTCATATCGAATAGGCGCTGAAGGCCTGAGAAAATTCCCTTTACGATGTCAGAAACATGAGTCATATCTCTACTCATTTGACCTTTATTATTTAAGTAAATAGGCTCATTGTTTAAAATAGCCTCTGAAAATTTATAATAAGCCATGTCAGGTCTGCCCCATGGACCATATACTGTAAAAAAACGAAATCCGATAAGGTTAATATTAAATTCTGAGGAATAAATTGAAGCTATATTTTCATTAAATATTTTAGAAGAAGCATATATTGATTTAGGAGAGTTGATAGGTTCATCTTCTGAAAATGGTATTGAATTTGTTTCACCATATACTGAGCTACTTGATGCATAAAGAACTTTATTAATGCTGTTGTCAACGCAGAAATCCAGCACTGATAAAAAACCTTCAATATTTGAAGAAAGATACTTATTAAAATCCTTTCTAGGCAATCTTACTCCAGCCTGAGCCGCTAAATTTACAACACAATCTATCATTGAATCAAATTGAATTTTATGAAGATCAATAATATCGTTATCATGAAAAATAAATTTACTATGCCTTTTCAATATTTGAATGCGAGCAGATTTTAATTGTTTACAATAATAATCGTTAAGATTATCTATTCCATAAACTCTGAACCCTTGACTTAACAGTAGCTTAGAAAGATGGAAACCTATAAAGCCAGCACAGCCTGTAACAAGAATATTTTTCATGGTAGAAACATTAATTACGCCATTCAGTGATTGACTTCAATGACCGTTCTTTGGATATATGCAAGCTATTAACTTGTGGATTGTTATCAGAGATTATAATTTCAAGATTTATATCTATTAGCTCAAGGATGTTTTTAATTTCAAACTCTATAGACTTACTACCGTTATAAACAGGCATGCTAATAATAAGGGGCATGTCAACTAACATGGAATGAATCTATAGTCTTAAAATTTTATATCTCTCCTAACTATTTTTTGAAATAAGGAATAGCAAGAAAATATATGCTTGATGTTATAAAAGAAATCATTAATGAGATAAGAACTATAATAGCTCTTGGTGGTCCAGTTTTAATAACAGGCAATGAAGGAGGATCTATATACTTAAAAACATAGTCTTTATGTATCGAGGATACTACCAGCACATTTAGCTTTCTCTCAATTAGTTTAGCTATTGCTGATTTGGTTTCAGAATAAGTAGGAGTTTGAGAAATTTCTGTAAGATAAGCAAGGCTTTGATTTGCATCAGACATATCGCTAGATAGCATTCTTGCGTTTACTTCATCAATAATATTTGATGCAAGCTCTTGGGCAAAGTATGGGGATAAATGATCCACTCTAAGAGTTAGAAAACCAGTTTTTACATTTCTTGAAACAGAGACTATATCAGAATATTCGTTATATCCATCTTCATATGAAGGCTGCTTACCATCAGCCCATACATTTAAATTTTCATCATAAGCGCCAGAATAAATTAATTTATTATTAGAATGATCAAATGACTTAGAAGCCATTATTGGGGGTATATAATTATATTTATCAACAAGCATTTTATAAAACTGTCTTGAACGAATAATGTAGATTCCTTCGTTAGCTCTCTTAGATAATTCTTCATTTCCAGCTTTAAAATTTAATCCAGAAAAAGCTTGAAGACCTCCAAGAGTTGGCGCTTGTCCCTGAATAGAATTATTATCTTGCTCTCTAACCAACAAAACAGCTTCAGAGGTGTAAATATTTGGCAACCAAAGAGAAACAATAATAGAACACAAAGTTATTAGGGAAGTAAAGAAAATAATTGGTTTTCTTTTATCGAATAAAACTCTCAACATTGAAATCAGATCTGCCGTTTCTGAGGTATTGAGTTTAAGATTTTCGTCAGTGCTAATCATAATAATTTTAATTTTAGATCTATTTTACAAGGAATATTAGATAAATATTAGTAAATAATCGAAATACATCGAAATATTGATTGCTCTTAAGAGCTTTTTTTAAAAAATTATGGGGTAATCATTGCAACCTCTATGCATTTAGCACTTATCAAAAATAGTTAAAAAATTTATAAGATCGAAAGAAAACGAATTGGAGGCTGAAGCCGGAATCGAACCGGCGTAAACGGCTTTGCAGGCCGCTGCATAACCACTCTGCCATCCAGCCCTATTTATTAAAGGTTGACATTGTATATGAAAGTCCTGTTTGAAGTGTAATTATTAACGCTAAAAATAAAAGGAAGTTAGACAAAAATAAAATC
>MDSV01160817.1_pt1 | contig 35899 bp, 37 predicted proteins | sample 810851 | NCBI WGS metagenome assembly MDSV01 (sample SAMN05326640, study PRJNA326480) | marine metagenome | isolation source: seawater | place: Atlantic Ocean: North East | collected 2012 | reverse complement strand
CGTTGATAGGCTGGGTGTGGAAGTGCGGTAACGCATGTAGCTGACCAGTACTAATAGCTCAATTGGCTTGATTTATGCACTGAAAAAAATTTTTTGTATTTATTTAAAAAATTAATATATAGATAACTAAGTCCAAATTCATAATATTCAAAAAAACTATGTTTTCCAAAATTAATAGTCATAATGAGTGGGATACAATAAAAGAAATAATCGTTGGTTCTGCTAAAGGCACTACTGCGACACTAACTTGGAATAAAAAAGATAAATCAACTGAAAAAAACTTAGAGGAAGCTAAGAAACTTGCAAAACAAGCAACACCTGATTGGCTTTACCAAGAAGTAGAAGAAGATCTTGACGGACTCGCAGATGAGCTTAAAAAGCTTGGAGCAATTGTCCATAGACCTAAAAATTTTGATTTGAATGAAATTTATTCAACAACTGAATGGAATTCAACAAGTAATAATATTTACAATACTAGAGATCTTAATTTAGTCGTTGGTAACAAGGTAATTGAAAGTCCATCTCATCAGAGGAACAGATACTATGAGACCACTGCTTTATATCCAATTTTATACAAATATTTTAAATCCGGATTTCAATGGATCGCAGGCCCTAAACCTTTATTAAACTATCAATCAAGTTTACCATATTTTAGAGACGAGTTTCAGAGAAAACTAACTGATGAAGATATAAAACATAAAAAACTTACAGGAGGAAGATTAGAAATCCTTCATAAATTAGCTGAAGAGGAAATTTTATTTGAAGCAGCAAACACTGTAAGAATGGGTAAAGATTTATTATATTTAGTCTCATCATCTGGAAATCAACTTGGTGCTAAGTGGTTACAATCTGTGTTGGGTGATGAATATAGGGTTCATACAACTGAAGATATTTACAGATCAAGCCACATAGACTCTACTGTAATGTGTTTAAAGCCCGGCCTAGTTCTTTTAAACAGTGCAAGAGTAAATGAAAAAAATTGTCCTAAAATATTTGACAAATGGGACAAGCTTTATTTTGAAGAGGTTGCTCCAACCTCTGAAGAAGAACTAAAGATACAAAAAGAGTTAAGAGACCCAATCGGAAAAAAAATTGAAAGCTTAGGATTTAAAACGAATTTATTTGACATGTCTTCACCTTGGGTTGGTATGAATCTTTTATCGTTCGATAAAGAAACAGTCATTGTTGATAGAAGACAAACAAATTTAATTAAATTGTTAGAAAAACATAAGTTTAATGTAATACAAATTAGAATGAGGCATATATATACACAGGGTGGAGGAATACATTGCGCCACATTAGATACTGTGAGAGACAGCAAATTAGAAGATTATTTTTCTTAAAATGAAAAAAAATATAATTATTCTTTATAGGCCACAAAGTCTACGTGTCTAACCCCATAAGGACCTTTAAAAATAAACTTACAATTATCAATAAATTTTTTAATATCCTTTAGAGAACCATTATTTGTAATTTTTACAATTTCATTAGACTCTTTTACGAAATTTACAATTTTAGTATTTAAACTTTTTAAAAAACGGATTTTGTTTAATTCGTTAATAAAATCATTTGATAGATTGTTGTAAACCTTGTCCTTGAAAATAGTTTTTCTATTACAATCCGCAACATATGTTGTTAATTGTTCAAATGAATTTGCAAAATTACTTAAATCTTTATTTATATTCCAACAATCTTCAAAATCATCTTTAGTTTTAGTCATCCACAATATTTCACTTAACAAATACAAATTTTTGAAAGATTTAAATTTAATTTTTGATTTATTAAAATAAGAATCTGAAATTAAAAAATTTGGATTTGAGGGGTATGACGAATATAATTTTAATTTTTCTTTTTTAAACCAAGTTAATACCTCACTTAGTGAGGGGTCATCTTGTTGATTAATTACCCATCTATCATAAATTATTTCTCTTCTGGTTCTAGGAACAGCTTTTATACTTCTGTCTATATCATATTTAAATAAATATTCTGAATTCTTTACAATCTCTTCATCATTTTTAGAAAATTTGTATAGAATATATCTTTGTAACATGTTTTGGAAACCACCAGCTTTACTTGTGTCTCCAAAAATTAGATATCCACCTTTTTTTAAATAACTACAAATTTTTTTGAAAGCCCTAGGTTTATCTGCAGTATGAGATAAAACTCCCCTACAGTGAACAATATCATAATTTTTTTTCTTACTATTGTAGTCAAATATAGAGCTATTTATAAAACTATGTTTTTTAGAGTTTTTCAGAATATCCCTAAATAACTTTTTTGCATGATTTAAAGATTTATCACTTAATTCAACTAAAGTACATTTTGCACCCCATTTAGCAAAAAAAATAGTTTTGTGACCGGTCCCAGCACCGAAATCTATTAACTTAGCATTTTTAAACATTTCAGGTGGAAACTTATACTTATCTCGAAACGTGTTTTCATTGTTCTCCTCAAAATCTTTGAAAAGATTTTTTATTTTATGATTAAAATCAATTGAGGGGATTTCAGTTTGAAAAGTTTTAAGAGTCTCTTTTTCTATAATTTTCAATTTATTTTTTTTCACAGTCGTATATATACAAAAAAAACCTTTAAAATAAAGAAATTATAATTAAAGTCATCATTGTTTTGACATATTAAATAAGTACCACAAGCAACCAATGATTTTAAACAAGACAATCTTCATATCTGGAAATGCAAGAAGTGGAACCTCTATTGTAGGGAAAATTTTAGCCACTTGTAAAAATAGTGAGTATGCATTTGAGCCTGAATTAATCCCATACATAATTCAACTCAAGGATTTCTTAAAGAATGAAGATTGGAAAAAAATTTATCAGGGATATATAGAAGAAGAATTATTCTTTAACTTATTAATAGGAAGAAAAATAAATTTTAGAATCAATGAAGATAGCAGCATTAAAAATTTAAAATCTAAAAGTGATATTCAAAAAAAACTTAGATTAAACATATCTAGAGTAAATTTAGATAATTATTTAAAAAAAAATAAGATTAACTTTATAATTAAGTTCCCCTCTATAGATATTAAAAAAATTATTTCTAATTATAAGAAAACTAAAATTGTTTTAGTAAAAAGAAATTTGTTAAGTGTAATACTTTCACTTTATAAGAAAAAATGGTTTAAAAATAATTCAAATTTAATCAATTCATTTTTACCATATAAAAAAATTGGAAAAAAAAAATACCCTTACTGGTTTGAAAAGTCATATTCTAAAATTTGGATAAATTGTAATGAAATTACAAAATGTGCAATTTTTACAATCATTTCTGAAAGGTATTATTCAGGAATTAAAAAAAAGTATATTATAAGATATGAGGATTTAATTGATAATCCAAAAAAAACTATTTCATCATTAATTAAACAATTAGGTCTTAAACAAACACATCAAACAAAAAAATTAATAAAACAAATAAAAAATAATAAGAGAAATATCAATTTTGAGAATATTAAAAAAAGAATACACCCAAGGATCTTGAATGAACTTTCAAAAAATTTCTAAAGAAAAAAATTTGTTAAAAAATATTATAAACTCAATTCAGAGGTTAAATCCAAAGAAAAAATCTTTTGATTTACATTCTCCATTGATAAATAAAAAAGATAAATTGTCTGTTTTAAATTGTCTTACCAGTACATATATATCTACTTATAGTCATATAACTAAAAAATTTGAAAGAAGTATTCGTAATTACACAAAGGCTAAATTTTCTATAGCTACAATTAATGCAACTTCAGCAATTCAAGTATCTTTAAAAGCTGTTGGAGTAAAAAAAGATAATGAGGTCTTAATGGGTGATTTAAATTATATTGCTGCGGCTAACACAGTTTTATATTTAGGAGCAGTTCCTCATTTTGTAGATATAAATTTAAAAAATCTTTTTATCGACATAAATAAATTAGAGATGTATCTTAAAAAGAATACTTTCTATAAAAAAAATTTTTTTTACAACAAAAAAACTGGAAGAAAAATAACTGCGATTATAGCTACATATATTTTTGGAAAAGGGGGAGATATATCAAAATTATTAAGATTGGCTAAAAAGTATAACCTGAAAGTAATTGAAGATGCATCTGAAGCACTAGGAAGTTTTTATAAAAAAAAACATCTAGGTACTTTCGGAGATGTAGGAGTTATTAGTTTTAATGGAAATAAAATTATAAGTACTGGCGGTGGAGGCGTAATTTTAACAAACAAAAAAGATGTTCATAATAAATGTTATAAACTTTGCACTATTGGGAGAAATGCCAACCATTGGCAATATGATTATTCAGAGATTGGATATAATTACAGATTGCCAGGTTTAAATGCATCTTTAGGTATTTCGCAACTCAAAAAAATCAATTCATATATTAAAAAGAAAAAAGTTATATTTAATCACTATAAAAAGTTCTTTAAAACAAACGATATTCAACTTTTTTCAAATAATAAAGAATTTTCAGATAATAATTGGCTTAATGCTATATTCATAAAAAACTCAAATTTAAAATTACTTAAAAGACTTGTAGTTGGCGCTAATGATAAAAAAATTCAAATAAGACCTGCATGGAAATTGATGCATAAAATTAAGTATCTTAATAAATTTCCAAAAATGAAATTGGTTAATTCTATTATTGCAGAAAAATCAATATTAACTCTGCCAAGCGGACCAGATGTTTTTGAAAAATAAAACTAAAATTGCAATATTTGGTGATGGAAGATGGTGTCATTTGTTATTAAAACGTGCCCTTTCTGATAAAACGTTAGAAATAGTTTTTGTGTGTGGCAGGTATAAATTAGATGATGAGTTGTTTAAAATTTCAAAAAAAAATAAATTAATTTTCTTTAAACCAAAAAAAATCAATTCAAAAAATTTTTATAATATAATTTCTAAGATAAATACAGATATATGTGTATCAATGTCTTATGATCAAATTTTTAAAAAAAAGATCTTAAAATTATATAAAGATAAAATTTTCAATTGTCATGCAGGGCTTTTACCATTTTATAGAGGAAGAAATGTTTTAAACTGGGTTTTAATTAATGGAGAAAAATATTATGGAGTCACATTTCATGCTGTCGATAAAACAATAGATACTGGTGATATTTTGCTTCAAAAAAAAATTAAAATTGAAAAAAAATGGCAATATAAAGATATACTCAAATCTGCAATTATTAATTGTTCCTCAATATGTTACGAGGGAATAAAATTAATTCAGAAAGGAAAATTTAAATTGACAAAACAGTCAAGTATTAGCAAAAAAAGTTCTTATTATAAAAAAAGGGTAAAAGGAGATGAAATTTTAGACATTAGATTAAATTCACAAAAAATAATTAATTTTATTAAAGCGTTATCGTATCCAGGGCCCTTTGCAAGAGTAAGATACAAAAAATCTGAAATACTTTTACATAGCGCTAGTTCAAAAATTGTAAATGCACAAAATTTTTCAGTAGGGGAAATAGTAAAAAAAAATCGAAAAATGTTTGTTTTTTTTACATCTGATAAAAAACTAATTCAGATAAATAAATGGTCAAGTGAAAAAAAAATTGATCTAAAAGTTGGAGATAAAATAACTTAATGAAAGTAAAAATAATAATTGTAACATCATCAAGAGCTGAATATGGATTGCTTTCAAATTTAATTGATCTTTTTTATAAAGATAAAGCTATCAATTTTGAATTGATTGCCATTGGTCAGCATTTGTCGGCTAGGTATGGTAAAACCTTAAAACAATTTAAAAACAAAAAAGTACCAACAAAAAAAATAAAAACTTTAACTTCTTCTAGTTCAACTTTATCTATAATAAATTCATTTTCAAACACTATAAATGGTTTTTCTAAATATATTTCAAAACAAAATATTAAGTTGATAATTTTATTAGGTGATAGATATGAAATTTTTGCGTGTGCTACTGCAGCTTTTTTCAATAATATTAAAATTGCACATATTCAAGGGGGCGAAAAAACTTATGGATCAATGGATGATACCTTTAGGGAAATCATATCAAAATTATCATCTATTCATTTTGTGACTCATAAAGATTACAAAAAAAGATTGATTGGTTTTGGAATAAATAAAAGTGATATATTTAATGTTGGATCTTTAGGAGCAGAAAATACCAATTATGAAAAATTAAAAACAAAAAGAGAAATAGAGGAAAAATATTTAATTAATTTTAAGAATAGAATTTTTTTGGCTACTTTTAATTCCTCAATAAATGATGAAATTTCAATTTCTAAAACCTTAAAAAATTTTATATCATGTTTAAAAAAATTTAATGACACTACAATAGTTTTTACCCTACCAAATTCTGATATTAATTCTGATAAGATTAGGGATATAGCTTTGAATTATTCTAAAAAAAATAAAAATTTTAAAGTTTTCAAGTCATTGGGATCTGTTGATTATTTATCAATTATGAAATTTGCAAATTTAGTCATTGGAAATTCATCAAGCGGGATATTTGAAACTCCTTCTTTCAAAGTTCCCACTATTGATATAGGAAAAAGACAATTAGGACGTATTAAAGCAAAAAATATAATTCAAAGTAATTGTGATAAAAGATCAATTATGTTTGGAATTAAAAAAGGAATGAGTAAAAAGTTTTTAAAAAAAATTAACAATTTAAAAAATCCATATTATGATGGTAAGACATCAGTTAAAATTTATAAAATTTTAAAAAACTATAGATAAAGAATGAATAAAATTTTTTGGTGTAAAAACTGTTTAAATATGTCTACACGCCCCAGAATTGAATTTAATAAAAACGGCTGGTGTAATGCATGTGTGTGGTCAATTGAAAAAAAAAAAATTAATTGGAAAGAAAAGATTTTACAATTTAAAAAATTAGTAAAAGATTGTAAGAAAAATCCAGTCTATGATTGTATTGTGACTTGTAGTGGAGGAAAAGATGGCACATATGTTTATAATAAGATAAAAACTTTAGGATATAATCCTTTATTAGTAACTGTTCGGCCACACTTGGAGTCTAAAGTGGGAAAAAAAAATTTAGAAAATTTTCTAATTAGAAATAGTGTTTCTCATTTTCATATAACTTTACCTTACGAGGCCTTAAGAAAATTCAATAAACTTGGTTTGATTTACAAAGGTTCCCCATACTATGGATGGTTAATAGGTATGTATACCGGGGTTATAAGATTAGCTATTGATATGAATATTTCTTTAATTATTTATGGTGAAGATGGTGAAATGGAATATGGAGGGACTACTAAAAATAAAAATAAAATTTATCATGATATTAGATTTATTAAAAATGAAATGATTGAGGGTGATTATAAAAAGATAACACAAAAATCTGGGTATAAACTTAGAGATTTATATTTAATGACTTTTCCTAGTGACGAAGAAATTAAAAAAAGTAAGATAAAATTTACCCACTGGTCATACTTTGAAAATTGGGATCCATATAGAAATTATATGTTTGCAAAAAAAAATTCAGGACTTCTTGAAGAAAATGAGGCCAATATTGGAACTTTTACAAATTTTGCTCAAAACGATCAATCTTTATTTTCTTTGCATATGTATTTGATGTATTTAAAATTTGGTTTTGGAAGAGCTACACAAGATGCTGGAATAGAAATAAGAAGAGGAGCAATGACAAGAGAACAGGGATTAAATTTAGTTAAGATATATGATCACAAATATCCCGATGTTTTTTTAAATGAATATACTGATTATTACCAGATGAGTGAAAAAAAATTTATTCAAACAGTAGACAAGTGGGCAAATAAAAAACTATTTAAAAAAGCCAAAAATAAATGGATACCAAAATTTAAGATTATATGAAAATTGGAATTATAAATTATGGAATGGGCAATATAAGATCTGTCCAAAATATCTTAAATTATATGGGAACTACTTCAGAGATAATTACAAAACCAAATCAATTGATCTCAAAAACTCATATTATCCTTCCTGGAGTTGGTTCATACAAAAAGGCAATGAAAAATTTAAAAAAACTTAAATTAGATTTGGCCATTAAAGACTTTGTAAAAAAAAAAAATTCAAAAATTTTAGGTATTTGTCTTGGAATGCAGTTATTGGGATCTTCAAGTGAGGAAGAGGGACATACAAAAGGGCTTAACTTTGTCAAAGTTAATTTTGAATTGTTCAAATGCAACAAATCATTTAAAATTCCACATGTCGGTTTTAATACAGTAATAATTAAAAAAGATAAATATAAATTTTTAAATAATTTAAAAAATGATTCTGATTTTTATTTTAATCATAGTTTTAGAGCTAAACATAATGAAGAATTTGAGACAGAAATTTTGTGTGATTATGGTAATCTATTTTTGGCAGCATTTAGAAAAAAAAATATTTATGGTACTCAATTTCATCCTGAGAAAAGTCAATCAAACGGACTAATACTTCTTAGAAACTTTCTTCTGAATGATTAAAAAAAGAATAATATTTACTTTTTATTTTTGTGACGGCTATTTTGTCCAAAGCAGAAATTTTTCACTACAAAAAGTTGGTAATATAGAATGGGTAAAAAAAAATTTTGATTTAAAAAAAATATCAAATTTTATAGATGAAGTAGCAATAATAAACCTATCAACGAAAGGATATTTTGAAGAATATAAATATGCTTTAAAACAATTAAGTGAATATTTTTTTATACCAATTATTGCTGGTGGTAGAATTTTAAAATTTAAAGATGTACAGGATTATTTTAATTCTGGATGTGATAAAGTAATCCTTAACACTAATATCTTTAAAAATCCTGAGTTAATTAACGAAATTTCTACATCGTATGGATCACAATCAATAGTGGCTTCAGTTGATTTAAAAAAGGAGAAAGATAAATATTTCATCTACATTGACAATGGTAAAAACAAAATAAAATTAGACCCAAGAAAAATTTTTAGAAAATTATTAAAAATGCAAATTGGTGAAATAATGATACGCTCTATAGATAAAGATGGAAGTGGTCAAGGCTTGGAATATAAATTAATTGACTTGTTACCAGATACACAGATTAAGAATATAATCTTAGCTGGGGGCTGTGGTAATATTAAACATATTCAAGATGGTTTATCCAAAAAAAAAGTAAATGCAGTGTGTACAGGTAATCTTTTTAATTTTATTAATGAAGAGCTCAAAAATACAAGAATAAATCTTCTAAAAAAGAACTTTATTTTGCCTCAATGGAATTATAAGGAAACAAGAAAATATAAAAACATTTTAATTTAAGTAATGCCAAATTTAAAAAAATATATAGTTAATGAGAATACTTCAATTTATAAAACAATAAAATTGATAAATAAAAATGAGAACAAAACATTATTAGTTGTAAAAAAAGATTTTACATTTAAAGGAACAATTACAGATGGTGATGTTAGAAGAGCTCTTATTAATGGAATAAACATAAAATCAAAGGTAAAAAGTATTTACAACAATAATTCTCATTTTTTTTATGTTGATAAGATTAATTTAAAAATTGCTAAAAAAGAATTTGAGAAAAATAAGTATGATATTATTCCAATAATTTCCAAAAATAAAAAATTAAAGGATATCTTAGAAAAAAAAAATATTCATAGATCAGCTAAGATAAAAAAAAAATTAAAAAATTGTTCTATAATAATCACTGCTGGCGGGAAGGGTACAAGACTTTCACCTTTTACTAAAGTGCTTCCAAAGCCACTAGTGCCCATTAACGGGAAACCAATCTTAGAAAGAATAATTGAAAAGTTTAGAGAATTTAATATTAATAAGTTTTATTTAACCACCCATTACAAATCCAGAATCATAGAGGCATATTTAAAAGAAACATATTTAGCTCCATTTGTTGAGATTGTTTATGAAAAAAAACCATTAGGCACCATTGGTAGTTTATCAAATTTAAAAAAATTAAGATCTAAATTTTTGATCATTACGACATGTGATACTTTAATAAATATTGACTATAAAAAATTTTTAGATTCTCATCTTAAAGATAAAAATGCGATTACTATTGCTGCAGCAAAGTATAAATATTCTATTCCCTATGGGGTTTGTGATATTAGTAAAAATAATCAATTGATAAATCTTATTGAAAAACCAAAATATTTTTATCTTATGAATTCTGGTTTATATATTTTCAATAAAAAATTACTTAACTTAATGCAGGATAATAGATATATAGACTTTGATAAATTTTTAAAAAAAATACAAGCAAAAAATCATAAAGTCGGAGTTTTCAAAATCAATAGTACTAATGTTCAAGATTTTGGAAAATGGAATGATTTTGAAAAAAGTATAAAGAAATGAAAATTTTTGTTACAGGGGCAGATGGTTTTATTGGCTCACACCTAGTTGAAAGATTAGTAAAGAATAAACATAAGGTAACTGCCCTCTGTTTATATAATACAAATAATTCAATTGGATCAATGGTTGATATAAACAAAAATATATTAAACAAAATAAAAATTGTTTTTGGTGATATTCGTGATTTTAGCTTAATAAATAATATAGTTAAAAAAAATGATTTAGTGATAAATTTAGCTGCTCTTATTTCTATACCATATTCTTATGTAAACCCTAATTCATATGTTACTACAAACATAAATGGGACGCTAAACATATTGGAAGCTTGTAGAATTAATAACAAAAGATTAATTCATACATCCACTAGTGAGATTTACGGAAACGCAAAAAAATTTCCAATTTCTGAAGAGGAAATGCCATTATCTCAATCGCCTTATGCGGCAACAAAAATTGCTGGAGATCAATTAGCATTATCTTATTTTAAATCATTTAATTTACTCGTGACTATTGTTAGACCATTTAATACTTTTGGGCCAAGACAATCAGCAAGAGCAATCATTCCAACTATTATTTCTCAAGCTCTAAAAAGAGACAAAATTAAATTAGGTTTTATAAATACAAAAAGAAATTTTAATTATATTGATACAACAATAGACGGTTATTTAGCAGCAATAAAATCTAAAAAAGGTATAGGTGAAATAATAAATTTAGGCAGTGATCTTGAGGTTTCAATTAAAGATCTTGTGAAAATCATTTCTAAAAGTCTTAAAAAAAGATTATTAATAGAGGTTGATAAAAAAAGAATAAGACCTAAGAAAAGCGAAATTTTTAGATTAGTCGCAGACAGCAAGAAAGCAAAAAAACTTCTTAATTGGAAAACTAAAATGAACAAAAAATATTTTGAAATAAGCATTAAAGAAACATTAAATTGGTATATTGATAATAAAAATAGAAATCAAATTAATGAAAAAATCTATAATATATAATTTGGATGAATATTTTTTGTTTTATTTTTGCTAGAGGCGGATCAAAATCTATAAAAAATAAAAATCTAGTGAATTTTAATAATAAACCATTAATAGCAAATACTATTTTACAAGCAAAACGAATAAAATTGATAGATAAAATCTTTGTATCAACAGACTCAAAAAAAATTGCAAAAATTGCAGAAAAGTATGGTGCAATAATTCCTTTCATGAGGCCTAAAAAATTAGCTACAGATATTAGCCCTGAGTATTTATCCTGGAAACATGCGATCAAAATATGTGAAAAAATATATAAAAAAAAAATCGATATTTTTGTAAGTTTACCGACTACGTCTCCATTAAGGAAAGATATAGATATTAAAAAAAGTTTAAGTTTTTTTATTAAAAATCGTTACAAATATGACATGCTAGTTTCAACAACTAAAACAAATCATTTGCCTGGATTTAATATAGTTAAGACTTATAAAGACGGAATTTTTAAATTAATTGGCGATAATAAAAAAAAAAATTCGAGACGACAACAAGTAAAAAATATCTATAATTTAAGCACGTGTTTTTATTATGCTAATGGAGATTATATAAATAAATGTAAACAGAATCCATTATTTACTGGAAGGAAGTATGCTTATTTAGTTGATAAAAAAAATGCTATAGATATTGATGATAAAATGGATTTGGATTTAGCTAGATATCTTATTAAAAAAAAATGAAAAAAATTGTAGTTATTGTTGGTGGGTCTGGAAAAATTGGTGGCTTTATAAGCAATTATTTATCAAAGAAAAATAAATTTGAAATTGTAATAATTGATAAGTTTAAACCAAAATTTAATAAATTTGATAAATTCATTAAATTTGATTTATTAAATTTTAAAAAATATAAAAAGCTCAAAAGTGAAATTCTAAAAAAATATAAATCCATCGATATTTTAATAAATTGTGCTGCTATGGTTGGAACTAATCAGGATAAGGGCTGGAGAAAAGGTTTTGAGTTTCAATCAGTATTATCTTGGCAAAAATGCCTTGATACAAATCTTACAAGTATATTTTTGATTATTCAAACTCTACTTAGTTTATTAAAAAAATCAAAAAATCCTAAGATTATAAATATTAGTTCCATTTATGGTTTTACAGCACCAAGATTTGAAATTTATAAGAATACAAAAATTAAAAATCAATTAGCATATGCTGTTTCTAAAGCTGGTGTTATTCAATTGACAAAATGGTTTTCATCTTATTTAGATAAAAAATTTTCAATCAATACAATTTCGCTTGGTGGATTATCTGGAAAGTATATGAAAAAAAGCTTCAAACAAAATTATTCAAAACATACTCTTAAAAAAAGAATGTTGAAATTGGAAGATGTTATTCCATCTATAGATTATCTAATTTCATCTGAATACATTACAGGGCAAAATATAATTGTTGATGGTGGCTGGTCAGTTTATTAATTAATGCTGAAGAAAAATCTGTATATTATTGTTGAACATAAAAATAGAGAATTTATATCTCAGGTTTTATTATCAACATTTGCAATTAGAAAAGGTTTAAGAGTTTATATTGGTAATTATAGAGGAATTTTTAAATTATTAACTTTAAAAAAAGAAAAATCAGGTTTTTTAATGATGAAGGGTGGTCTAAACGAGAATTTAACAAAATTAATTAAAAAAAAATGCGATAAATTAATCATATTAGATCAAGAAATTAGTCCTGGTTATAAAAAAATTTTTTATAATAATTGGGTTTCAGATAGGTTTTTACGACAAACTATAAGATATATAGACTTATATTGTTGCTTAAATGATACAATTTATGATGCATCAAAAAGGAATAAAATTTTTAAGAAAGAAAAAATCAAAATTTTTAAATCTGGTTGGCCACGGGTAGATACCTGGTTACCAATTTTTGAAAATTTTTATAAAAAAGAAATTAAATTAATTAAAGATAAGTATAAAAATTTTATCTTATTTAGTTCAGATTTTGGTGTTACTTCAAAAGAAGATTTTGAGGAGGAACTTGAAAGAGTTCCCTGGGGAACAAAAAAAAATGATATTAAAAAAATAAAAAAAAAAAATTTATTACATGCTAAAAAACAATACAATGAGTATAAAAAATTTATATTATTTTTAAAAAAAATTGATACATCGCCGAGATGTCCAAAAATTTTAGTTAGGTCACATCCTGGAGAAAGTCTAAAGGGTTGGCAAAATGATTTGGTAAATTTAAAAAATATTATATATATAAAACCCTCTGAAAGTATAGAGCCTTACATATATGCATGTTCAGGATTTTTACATAGGGGCACTACAACAGCTTACCAGGCTATATTAGCAAATAAGCCATTATCATTTATTTATTTAGATAAACACATTAAAAAAATTCATTTAAATAAGCCTAATTTAATGAAGGAGTCTAGGATTATTAAAAATCCTCAAAATTTTTTACTTTGGAGTCAAAAAATTTTAAATAAAAAAAATAATAAAAAAAATACCAAATTTAAAGTAAGTAAAAATATTATCAATGAATTAAATTTACACGAAGGTTATTCTTCTAAACTTATAATTGACAAATTGTATAGTTTGGAAAGTATTAAAAATGAGAAAATAAAATATAAATTTCTTGAGATTACATTAAAAGACAAAATTGTTTATATAGTTAAAAATACAATAAAAAATATATTAGATTATTTTATTTTTAAAAAAAAAATTATTTTTAATGATTTTAAAGTCAGAAAATTAGATAATAGTATTCAATCAAAAGAAATTAAAAGCATCATAAATAAATTTAATAAATTATTAAAACTTAATATAAGATCAAAGGTTCAAGTAAACCAAATTTCTGAGAACGTGGTAGAAATAGAGACAATATGAAAAAAAATTGTTTAATAATTGGATTTGGTGCTGCTGGTCAAAGACATTTTAATATCTTAAAAAAAACTTCATTTTTTAAAAAATTTTATGTTTATTCAAAAAGATATAAAAAAGGACCTTTAACTAAAATTTCAAAAATAAATGAATTAGAAAAATTAAATCTTGGGTATGTGATAATTTCATCAGAGACACAACTTCATTTTAATCATTTAAAAAAAGTAGCAAATTTAAAAAACGTAAAGATTTTAGTAGAAAAACCAATTTTTGATAAACCACAAAAAATTATAAATTTTAAAAGTAAAAATATTTTCGTAGGATATAATTTTAGATTTAATCCTATAATTAATTATTTAAAGAATTATTTTAAAAAAAATAATTCTTTAATTTGTGATATTGAGTGTGGTTATTACTTACCTTTTTGGAAAAAAAATAATTATAAAAATTCCTATCATGCAGATAAGAAAAGAGGTGGTGGTGTTTTATTAGATCTTAGTCATGAAATAGATTTTGCAAATTGGATATTTCAAGATTTGAAGATAATAAATGGATTTTCTGCCAAAATAACAAATTTGTCAATCAATTCAGAAGATGTTGCATTACTTAATTTCAAATCAAAAAAATCGAAAATAATAAATATTTACTTGAATTATATAAATAAAAAATTGACCAGAAATATAAGAATTAAAAGTTGTGAAAAAACAATTCTGTGTGATTTGATTACTAACAAAATTAAAATAATTGGGGGCAATAATAAAGTTAAGGTAATTAATTTTAGTAAAGACCCTGGGTATCTGAAGACATATGAATTAATGCATAAGAGTATTCTTTTGAATAATAAAAAAGATGTTTGTAAATTGGAGGAAGCACTTAACGTGTTAAATATTATTGACACAATCAAAAAAAGGAAAAATAATATTTAAAAATTGTATAATGAAATTTGCAGTTGTAATTTTAACAAAAAATAGAGACGAATACCTAAAAAAAGCATTAAAATCTGCATGTAATCAAAAATTAAAACCGTCATGGATTGTAGTTATAGATAATGCTGGCTCAACCAAAACAAAAAAAATTGTTAGGAAAGTTATATCAAAAAAACAAAAATATTTTTATCAGCAAATAACCAAAATTAATAATGTAGCAACATTAAGGAATATTGCGGCCAAAAAAATAAGAACTGACTACATAGCTTTTTTAGATGATGACGATTATTTAGATAAGAATTATTTATATAATGTTAATAAATATTTAAAAAAAATTAAACATGATATGATTATTACAAATATAAAAAGGGTTGATGGAAAAATTAAAAGTGAGTTTACTTTTTTTAAAGATGGGACTTTTTTTATGATTAAAGATTTTTTAAATAAAAATCCTGGAACATTATGTTCAAATTTAATCGTAAAAAAAAAGACTTTCATATCTCTTGGTGGTTTTGACAAAAATGTAAGTGGAAGTTGTGATAAAGATTTAGTAATGAAATTTTTAATTAAAGATAAGAGTATTTTTTATAATAAAAAATATCATGTTTTTTATAGAATGCACATCAGTCAATGGTCAAGGTTTCCTTTAAAAGTGATAAAACAAAGAATTTTATTTTATAAAAAATATTTTAAATTTTTCAGTTTATATGATCACTTAAAATTTTTTGCTATAATATTAAATATTAGTATGAGAATTTTTTACAATAAATTTAGATATAATAGTATTTAGCTTAAAAATTTTAAAATAGTTTTACAAATAAAATCAATATTTTTTTTTGTTAGTTTTAAATGAAATGGTAATGATAATGTTCTATCTCCCCAATTTTCACTTACTGGACATTTACTTTTATATTTTTTTTTGTAAAAGGCTAATTTAGTAATTGCAGTATAATTTACTGTTGCAGGAATTTTTTTTAAAAATAATTCTTTTAGTAGCTTATCTCTCTCATCTTTATTTCTAAGTCCCACTGGGAATAGATGATAATCTCTCTTTTCAAATTCTGTCGATAAAGGAATATCAACATAATTAATTAATTTTTTTTTAAAATAATTATAGATTTTTTTTCTTTTGGATGCGTTACTGTTTTCTTTTGGAATTTGAGTTAGAAGAAGTGAAGCATTAATATCACTTAAGTTTCCTTTGAAACCAGGAATTTTAACATCCCAACTATTATATTTATTTCCAGTGAATCTGTTATGTGCTGATGCTGTCATTCCATTTATTAAAATAGATTTAATTAATTCAATATTTTTATTATTTGTGATTATTGCTCCGCCTTCACCACAAGTTATGTTTTTAGTTGCATAAAATGAAAAAACAGAAAAATCTGCATAATGACCTACCATTTTGTTATTAGAATATTTTCCATAAAAAGTGTGTGCACAATCTTCAATAATTTTTATTTTTTTATGAATTTTTTTTCTAAGTTCTTTTGTATTAAATAAATTTCCATAAAGATGAACGGGCATAATAACTTTTGTTTTCGAGGTTATTTTCTTTAAACAGTCGTTTATTGAAAGTAATAATGTTTTTGGGTCAACATCGGCAAATACAACTTTAGCACCACTAATCTCTACTACATTTGCACATGCAACAAATGTAAGACTAGGAATAATTACTTCATCATTTTTTTTTAAATTCAAACTTTTTAATATTCCAATGGCAGCATTTGTCCATGAGTTTGTTAATAAACAATGTTTCTTATTAAATCTTTTTGCTATTTTCTTTTCTACTTTTTTGCCTATGGGCCCGGAAGTTAAATACAGGCTACTTAAAACACTATTAACATCAAGTTTTTCAATGTTATGTTCATAAAAATTTATTTTCATAATTAATTTTTAAAAATTTTTTTGTAAACATTTAATGTAATCTTATTTTCTGCAAAAGGGAATTTATCTTTCTTGATATTTCTGTAAGTGTCAATCACAGTCTTTTTAAAATCATATCCTTTTAAAATATTTCCAAAATATTTATCTAATTTATCTTTAGAAACCTTATATGATCTACTATCTACATTAAACTTATCGGATATTATTTGTAAATTTTTAACTTTTATATATTTTGCTATGTATTTGACTAGTGTATTTAAATTTAAATTTATATTACCAACATTAAAAATATGATTTACTAATTTTTTATCCATTAGTTTAATTATACTGTTAGCAGCCAGTTTATTATTGCAAAAAAATCTAAATTGTAACCCTCCATTTATTTCTACTTTTTTTAAAAAAACTGCATCTCTTATGATCTTATTAATTGCTATGTCATATCTCATTCTTTTAGACCAGCCATAAAGTGTTCCAAGTCTTATAATCGAATATTTATTTTTTAAGTTTGAACGAAGAAAATTTTCTGTTCTTAAACAATATTTTGCATAAAGTGAAATAGGATTTGTTTTACTTTTTTCATTAACAAATTTATCATTAAACCCATAAACTGAGCACGAGGAAATATAAATATATTTTGAAAAATAATTATTTTTTTTCAACATCTTAATTAATCTAACTTTATTTAAGTAATTATTTACTTTTGTAAAATTTGGATCTAATTCAGATGCGGGGTCATTTGAAATATTTGCTAAATCTATTATCGTGTGTATGTTTTGGAGATCTTTTAAATTAATTTTTGAAACACTTTTTTTTATAATTTTAAAATCTTTATAAATATTGTTTTTACCAAAATAACAGTTATCAATACCTAAAAGATTTTCAGCTTTATATTTTTTAATTAATAATGGAACTAGAGTACATCCGAGATAACCTTCTGATCCTAAAATTAATATTTTACTTTTCATTAGTTAAAATATATAGATCATCTTTACAAATTTAAATGGAAAAAAAGTATAACTTTGTTTTTTTTGCGAATGCAAGCAAGGGAATCGTCTCAATTAAAACTATTATAAAACTAAATAACTATAATAAAATTTTTATATTCTCACAAAAAGAAGATAGCTGGGAATCAAAATATATAAATAAATTAAAAAATTTACAATCAAAAAAAATAAAATTATTTGTTATAAAAGATTTTTCATTCAAAAATTTTAAAAAAAAAATTAAATCGGAAAATATTGATATTATTTTTGCTATTGGCTGGAGAAGAATATTAGAAAAAAAAATTATAGATTATGCGTCAATAAAAAGTTTTGTTATGCATGACTCATTATTGCCTAAAAACAGAGGATTTGCTCCATTAAATTGGGCAATTATTAAAAATGAAAAAAAAACTGGCGTGAGCTTGATAGCAATTGATAAACTTGTAGATACTGGAAATATATATCTTCAAGATAGTGTGTTGATAAAAAAAAAAGATGATATTAATACATTGAATTTCAAAATTCTTAAAATTTATACTAAAATATTAATAAAATTTTTTAAAAATATTGAATTTTATTTAAGAAATTCTATTAACCAAAAAAAAATTCTAAAAAATTTCAATCCAAAAAGAAGACCAAAACATGGTTTGATCAATTGGAATGATAATTCAAAAAATATATCAAATTTAGTTAGAGCATTAAAGAAGCCCTGGCCAGGAGCTTATTTTATATACAAGGATAAGATTGTATTTGTTTGGAAAATAAAAATTAGGAAAAAAAATAGAAAATTTAAAAAAGGTATTGGAAAGTTGGATTTTCAAAATAAAAGATATTTTGTTAATTGCAAAAATAATCTTGTTGAAATAAATGATTTTTCCATAAAAAAAATAAATAGTAAGATTAAAAAAATTTATGATATTTAGGGAAAAATATTTTAATAAATTACCTAGTGTGACTCATCTGGACAAAACTGCAAGAGCTAAAACTGCAAGAGCTAAAACTGCATCTGTTAAAAGTAAAGTAAATTTTATTTTTAAAATCATAATTACTCATTTGATAAAAAAAAAAATCAAGATATAACTTTATTTAAATGGTTAACAATAAAACTTTTGTAATAGCAGAAATAGGTGTTAACCACAATGGATCAGTTAAGATAGCTAAAAAATTAATATTATCAGCTAAGAAAAATAATGCTGATGCAGTTAAGTTTCAATCATTTAACGCTGACAGATTAGCTTTTAAACACACTCCAAAAGTTGAATACCAAAAAAAAAATTCCAAAAAAAATGAGTCCCATTACCAAATGCTTAGAAATCTTCAATTAAGTGAAGCTCAGCAGTTTGAATTAATTAATTTTTGTAAAAGGAAAAAAATTGAATTCTTATCAACACCATTCGATGTCGAAGATGCAAAAATTTTAGCAAGACAAGGTATTAAAAAATTTAAAACTTCATCAGCTGATTTAACAGATTATTTTTTACACAACTTCCTTAGTAAAAATGCTAGAGAAGTAATAATTTCAACTGGCATGTCTACTTTAAAAGAAATTTCAAATACATTAAAGATGTATAATAAAAAAAAAACAAAAATAACATTATTACATTGCGTTTCCAACTACCCATGTTCTGACAAATCTTTAAATTTAAATAGTATAACTACTCTTAAAAATACCTTTAAATTACCGATTGGACTCTCAGATCATTCTGACAATAAACTTGCAGCAATAACAGCAATGGGCATAGGCTGTAGAGTTATTGAAAGGCATATAACTCTGAGTAAAAAAATGAAAGGTCCCGATCATTTAGCGTCAGATGATCCTAAACAATTTAAGATATATGTAAAATTGATTAGAAATAACGAAAAAATTTTGGGAAATTTTGAAAAAAAAAAACAAAAGGAAGAAATAGAAGTGCTCAACATATCTAGGAAAGGGATTTATTATTTAAAAGACTTTAAAAAAGGAGAAAAAGTTACTTATAACAACTTGTTTTTAAGACGACCATGGGGAGGACTTTCTATGTTTGATATAAAAAAAAAATTGAAAAATAGACTGTTAAAAGATGTTAAGAAAAATGAAAAAGTAAAAATAAATGACTTTAAAAAGTAACATTATTTTAGGCTCAGGAGGACATAGCAGAGCTGTATTAGAAAGTTATGATATATTTAAAAAAACTGCTAGAATATTTTAATGAATTTAAAAAAAATTATATATAAAAAACCTTTTTTGATAGCAGAAATAGGAATTAATCACAATGGATCAATTAAATTGACAAAAAAATTGATTGATCTTGCGAAAGAAACTGGATTTGATGCTGTGAAGTTTCAAAAAAGAAATCCGGATATCTCCACACCTGAGTATCAAAAATCTAAAATTAGAAACACTCCATGGGGTGATATAACTTATCTAGATTATAAAAAAAAAATCGAATTTGGATCCAAAGAATTTAAAAAAATAGATGCATACTGTAAAAAAAAGAAAATTGTTTGGTTTGCGTCAGCCTGGGACCTAGATAGCCAAAGGTTTTTAAAAAAGTTTAAACTTAGATATAACAAAGTTGCTTCTGCAATGCTGACCAACGATGAACTAATAGAGGAGATTGCTAAGGAAAAAAAATTAACATTTATTTCAACAGGAATGAGTTCAATTAAGGCAATTAAAAAATGCGTTGATATCTTCAAAAAAAATAAATGCAGATTTGTTTTAATGCATTGTGTATCGACTTATCCATGTCCTGAAGAAAAATTAAATTTAAATATGATAGTGACTTTAAAAAATAAGTTTAAATGTGACATAGGATATAGTGGACATGAGTCAACAGTTTCACCAACTATTTTGGCATATTCACTTGGAGCAAATTATATTGAAAGACATATAACACTTAATAGGACGATGTGGGGGACTGATCAAGCCGCTTCCTTATCTAAAGACGGTATGCTTAGTTTAGTGAGAATATTAAAAAAAGCCCCATTAATAATGGGGACTGGGAATAAGATAGTTTCTAGTGAGGAAAAAAAGATGTTAAAAAAGTTTAAATATTGGATTTAAGTTTGAATGAAATTTAAAAGACTTAATGAAAATAAGAAATTATTATATATAAAATTTTTTAACAAATCATTAAATTAATAAAAAAAATGAAAAGTATATTTTTAAAAAATAACACTACAAATCTTAAGCAAAAAACTTTAATGAAAATAAATAAACACAAAATATGTGTGGTTAAAAATTTTGTTAAAATTAATCAAATAAAAAAAATTTTCAAAATTTTAAAAAGAGAAAATAATATTAGAAAAGATATAAGGTTGTCTGGAAAATTTATCTATAAAATGGGAGATTACAAAAGATTGGACATTGGTGATAGTTATAAAAATCCAAGATTTTCAAGATATATAGTCTTAAACGAGTGGAATAAAAGGAATAAAAATTTTTATAAGCTTGTTAAACCGATGATTGATTTTAGAAATGAAATTGCTGGAATTGCAAAAAGTAAATTTTTTTATAAAGATTTAGGAATAGATAATAGATCTTATCATTTTTGTGATTTGATAAGAATGATACAATATCCATCTGGAGGAGGATTTTTAAGTTGCCACAATGATTATGATCCTTTTTACCCAAAGAATATGATTAATATGCTAGTACCAATTACTAGTAAAATCACAAAACACAAGAGTCTGCAAACTTATAAAAAAGGTGGTCTATATTACAAATTTGACAAGAGGATATTTGATATCGATAACTTTATAGAGCCTGGAGATTTAATTTTCCATAATCAAAGAATTGACCATGGTGTTAAAAGCATTGATCCTTATAACCTATTAAATTTAAAAACCCTTAATGGCAGAGTCACAATAAATTTTTCGATAGGAAAATTTTATTTAAAATGAAAAATATCTTAATAATTAATGAAATCATCTTTTTCTTTTTTTATAGATTAGTAAAGAAATTTGAAAATTATTTTCAAAGATTTTTTTTTTTATTCGAAAAAAAAAAAATATCAATACCTGTAAAAAAAATCATCAAATTATCGACAATTTCGATTTTGAATTTAAGAAAAGTAAATTTAAATAAATACGAAAATAATGTTTTGAGTTATTTAGAGGAAAAATCTAAATCGAAAGACTTCTTTTTTGACGTCGGAGCACACTACGGATTTTATACTATTAATTTACAAAAATACTTTAAATATACCTATTCATTTGAAGCTAATCCTTTAAATTATGAAGTATTAGAATTCAACATTAATAGGAAAAATTTAAAAAATATAAAGACTTACAATTTTTTTGTTGGAAAAAAAAATTTAACAATAGATTTTTTAATGTCCTACAACAGCTATCTATCACAGGTTGATAAAGAAAGTTTTTTGTCAGCAGAGCTTAATGAATTTTGTAAAGACGGTTTTTGTTATCATAGCAAACATGACTTTGAAAAAATTTATAATCAATGCTACTCTAATTTAATAAATAAAAAATTTTTCTTAAATTTTTTGTATATATTTAGAAATCTTTTCTTAAATAAAAAAAATATAAGTAATTCAGATTTATCTAAAAAACTAGCTTTAATAAGAAGATATAATAAATTTTATGAAAGATATGTTTGTGAGAAAATAGAAATTAATTCAAGATCTTTTGATGAAATTTTTTTTGGGGATTTTAATAACTCATTAGTTAAAATTGATGTCGAAGGCTCTGAAATAAATGTTCTTAATGGTATGGAAAATTTCATAAAAAAATTTAAGCCTGATATATTTTGTGAAATAGGACACAATCATGACGAAATAATTAATCTATTGAAAAACCATGGTTATTATTATAATAAAATTGATTGGAAAAGTTTTTACTTTATAAAAAATGATTAAATTTAACGTAATTATTTTAAACTTTAATCTCTGATAATAAATGAACGCAAAAAATTTGATTTCAGGAAGACAGATTAGAATGGCTAGAGCAGCCTTAGGTCTTAGGGTTGATGATTTATCAAAAAAATCAGGTGTTCAATGGGCAAGAATTCAAAAAATTGAGAGAAATGATGGTGTTTCCGAGGGCAATGATGATAAGTTATTAGCAATTAAAAAAGTATTTGAAGAAAATGGTATAGTATTTTGTGACAAAAATGAATATCATCAAGATTATATTATGATAAAGAAAGCAAAATAAAGATGGATAAGAAGTATTTCTCTGCACCTACTACAGTTAATCTTGAACTGACGGAATTATGTAATGTCAAATGTAGACATTGTTATAACCCATGGAGAGATGAAACAATGGGAGAAATTTCCCTAAATGAAATAAAACTAAATTTGTTAATAAAAAAACTTTCAGACGCAAAAGTCTTTCATGTTATTCTGACCGGTGGTGAGCCAATGTCAAATTTTGATATATTGGTTAAAGCAATAACTAGATTAACTGATAAAAATATATCAGTTAGTTGCAATAGTAATTTAATTCTGGCTAATGATGAAAAAGCTGAAAAGTTAAGAAAAGCTGGCTTAGACCACATATTAACTAGCTTTCCTTCGATAGATAAGGAAGAAAATGATTATATTATGCAATCAAAAAATTCTTTAGAGAAAATCACGAGGGGTATTAAAGCATGTGTGAGAAATGGAATTAGAATAAGTGCCAATATGGTAATTTTAAGAACTAATATGGATAAAATTTACGATACAGGCAAGTTAGCTACTAGCCTTGGATGTGATAAATTTTTTATTACAAGAGCTGTTCCACCTAGTTATTCTGAAACTTCAAAATCTGACAATTCTACTGAGGATCTTTATAATCTTACCCACGAAGAAACAAAAAAATGTTTAGATGAAGTTTTAAGAATTAAAAAAGATTTTAATATTCGAGTAGGATCCCTAGTAAGTTATCCTTTGTGTTTCCTAGAAGATTTAGATAAATATAGAGATTTTGTTGGTCGTGGATGCCCATCTCAGTCAGGACACCGAATGAGTATAAATGCGAATGGAGATTTACATGTTTGTGTACATGAAGAAGAGTCTTACGGGAATGTTTTTAAAACAAGTATACAAGAAGTTTATAAAAACGAAATGAGAACATGGCACAATAAAAGCAAGAGATACAAAGGTTGTCAAGGTTGTGAATACATAGAAATGTGCGAGTCCGGGTGTCAAATGATTTCAGCAGCTGTAAATGGAGAAACAGCAACAAAAGACCCACTATATGTAGGGCCAAATAATGTTAAGAAAGATTTTAAATTAGTTTTAGATGAAAAAATTTATGATGCTATAAGAAATGATGAAAGATTTAAAGCAAGAAACTCTTTAAGGTTTAGGCAAGAAAATGGTTTTATGCTGGTAAATATTAGATGGGGAAACACCATTAGTGTTTCAAATGATTTAGGAAATTTTTTAATTAAATATAAAGACAATCAAAAATATTTTACTTTAAGAGAGTTTGGTGAAAAAAATATTGAGTGGTTAGCTCATTTATTTTTTAAGGATGTAATAGTTGCAGAAAATTATGAATTTAAAGATGATCGAAGCATGATGGGCGTGAGCGCAAATATTGATCACATACCATTTATAAAAGAAAAAGAAGAAGTTAAAATCAATTTCTGATCAAATCCTAATGATGACTTATAAAAAAAAGTCCTATAAATCATTAATTAGGAAAGAGGCATCTTCTTTTGATAAGCAATCTGTTTTAAGGCTGAAAAAAGGCTTAATACCAGATTTAAGAAAATTAAAAAAAAATATTTTTTTTTATAATAATCCGTATAGAGAGCCTGAATTTTACGAAATTCAATGGAAACCCACAATTGATAAAATAATAACCATAGCAAGAAAAAATAGAAAAAAAAAAGTATTAGAAATAGGATGTGGAACAGGTTTTTTAACTCTAGAACTTGCAAGAAATGGTTTAGACGTAACAGGTGTTGATATATCAAAATCATCAATAAAAATTGCTGATAAATTTCGAAAATCTAATGATGTGAAAAAAAACTTTGGAAAATTAAATTATATAGTTTTAGATGTAACTAAAAAAAAATTGAATTCGAAGTTTGATACAATTATTTTTTTTAGGTCATTACATCACTTTCCATACCCAAAAAAACTATTTAGCAATATTTTAAAAATGTGCAATAAAAAAGCAAAACTTATAGTTTGTGAGCCAATAAGATCAAAATTTTCAAATTTATCTTCTCATATTGCAACTTTGTTAAGATATAGTTTGGAAACATGGGAACCATATAATAAAAAAATTCCAAATCGGATTGACAATAATTTTTTAAATATAATTAACAAAAAAATTTTTAACGAGTATAGATATTTAGAGAAAGGAAAAAAAACGCAATCACCATTTGATAATTCAATAGATGATCCTGATAAGATTATTAAAATTGTTAAAAAATATTTTAAAATTGTTCAATTAGATTATTCAGATGCATTCATTGATAAACTTATAGGTGGTCTCAGAGGTAAAAATAGATTCTTAATTGCTAAGTTTTTAAAAAAATACGACCAACATTTGGTTGATAAAAAGATTTTAAATGGAACTAATTTATTTCTAGAAGCAAAAATAAAATAATGAAAATTATTTCAATTATTCCAGCAAGAGGAAACTCAAAAAGTATCCCTCTAAAAAATTTATCTAAATTAAATAATAAACCATTGATATATTATTCAATAAAACAATCACTAAAATGCCAGTTGATTCAGAGAACTATAGTTTCAACTGATAATAAATTGATTGCTAAAATAGCTAAAAAATATGGTGCTGAAGTTCCCTTTTTGAGGCCAGAAAAAATATCAGAGGACCATTCTAAAGATTTGGGTTTTTTTAGACACTTGATCAGGTGGTTGAAAGATAATGAAAATTATAAACCAGATTTGGTCGTTCAACTGAGGCCGACCAACCCTTTTAGAAGTCAGAAATCAATTTTGGAGTCAATAAAATTAATGGTTAAAAATCCGAAAGCTGATTGTTTAAGAACTATCAGTATCCCAGAAAGAAGCCCATATAAAATGTGGGTAAAAAAAGGTAAATATATAAAACATTTTATGAAGAAAAATAATAAACAATATTTTAATTCAGACAGAAGAAAACTACCTAAAATTTATTGGCATGATGGAGTTATAGATATCGTGAGATATAAAACTATAGAAAAATATAACGATCTTATAGGCAAAAAAATACTATATTTGGAAAATAAGTCTCCATATCTTATTGATATTGATTGTAAAAAAGACCTCAAAATTGCCAATTTACTTGTCAAAAATAAGGAAATCAAACTTCTTTAATCAATGAAGATTTAAGTTTTTTTTTGTAAAACTGTATTCAAAAATTTTTTTAATTTAGCGCCCGATGTTCCATCTGTATTACCAACATAATATCTTAATGTTTTAATATCAGCATTAGATAAACTTTTATTCCTATATTTATTCTCTAAATAAAATTTTATTTTTCCCATAAATTGTTTTTTTGAATTTACAAAATATTTTTCATTTTCAATTTTATGTAAAATATTTTGATGAACTTTACTTTCATTATTAAAATTTGGGATAATTAAATTTCTATTACTTGCAATCGTTTCAAAAACAATAGTTGAATTGAATGCTATAACGGCCGATGCATTTTTTAAAAGTGTATGACCAGGTCCACCATCTATAAAGATACAATTTTTAGGTAAAATATTTATATTTGTTTGTTGTTTTTTATGAACTCCTACTTTACCCTTAAGGATTATTTGGATATTTGGATTATCTTCTGCAAATTCAAACAAGTATTTAAGAGTTTGGTTATAGAGTTTATTCCAATTTTTTCCTTTAACATTAGACAAAGGTACTTCCGCACGATTAAATTCAATTAAATAAAATATAACAATTTTATATTTTGGTGTAATCCTTCTTAATCTAAAGACATAATCACATCTTGGATTACCAATAACTTTTATTTGATTTTCAGCAACAATCTTGCTTTTAATTAAAATTTTTTTTTGACTTTCAGAATAAACTGAAATTTTATGAGATAACGATTTATCATTAAATTTCTTATAAATGCTGGGTGCATTTTTTTCTTCTATAGGAGTAAAAGCTGATTCTTTATGTAAAATAATATATTTTTTATTTAAATTTTTGCAAACTTCCTCAAAATACTTTTCAGCATAGTAAAATAAATTGAAGCTTATAAACCCATCAAATTGAATGAAATATTCTAGGTATCTAAAAGTTGAAGTTAAAAAGTTTATATATGAATTTTTTTTTTTAATATCTTGTAATTTAGTTTGTTTAGTAAAATAGTCCTGACAATAACTTTTATCAAAAAAGCATAAAAAAATTTTTTGTAAAAACGGTCTGGGTAATAAAAAAAAAATTATATTCGATTTTTTGTTTTTAAAAGACTCGATTATATCCTCAGTCCCATTACTTTTAGGAAAAACCAAGATTTTTTTTGGATTTTTTGACTTAGAGTTAATTATTTTAAGTTTTCTAATATTCAGTGAGATTATAAAAGCACATATTTTAGGTAAATTTATTCTAGCAAAAAGTTTGATTAAAGCTAGAGATATATAGACAAAAATTCTATAAAGTATTCTTTTCATTTGAGTAATTTATTTATTAACCTTATTTAAAATCTTATACAAATTATTTGTTTAAAATTTTTGAAAAATCGTTAAAATTGCTAAAACATATTTTAGATGAGCTTACTTTATTCTTTAGATAAAAAAATGTCTAGAAAACGGCTAAATAGTTTTATCAAACAAGATATAAACGAATTTAAAAAAAATAATCACCCAAAGATTTTATTTGTTGGATCTGGAGGAGAACTCAACGATTATGTTAAAAATTTTTCTACTTATTTATATTCTATAGATATCGATCCGTCTAGAAAACCAGATCAAATATTAGACTTGATGGATCCTAATTTTTGCCAAAACTATCTTGGAGAAAAAGTAAATTTAGTTTGTATGTTTGAAGTTTTAGAACATATCAAAAATCCATCTGTAGCAATTAAAAATATTTATAATTTAATTGATAAAGACTCAGTAGTATTAGTTTCAACTCCGTTTATTTTTAATATCCATGATGCCCCAAACGACTTTTATAGATTTACAAAATACGGATTAAAAGAAATTTTTAAAGAATTTTCTAAAGTAGAGATAAAAGAAAAAAACGGTTGGCTTGAGTCTGTTTTTGTTCTCATTATGAGAATAAAAAAAAGTAGAAGTTTTCTAAATAAAATTTTAGGAAACTCGTTTTTGTTGCTTTATTTTTTTTTATATCCTTTAATTTTAATTATTCAAAACATCTTTAAAAATAACAGTCTAACCACTGGTTATTATCTTAAAGCAATAAAATAAAGTTTTTGATTAAGAATTAATTCTAAAAGTTTTTAAATAGTCTTAATTATTAAATTAAAATAAAACCTAAAAAACAAACAAAACCAATAAATATATTTATTCGAGATGTTTTACTCATTTTTACCTTGACCGTTCAAATTTTGAACGGTATCAATGTTCAATTTTTGAACATATGAAAAATAACCTAGATGAATTTAATGTATTAAGAAAAATACAAATTAAACCAGAATACACCCAAAGAGAACTTGCAAAAGATTTAGGATTTAGCGTAGGAAAATTAAATTACTGCTTAAAGGCTTTACATAGCAAAGGACTTGTTAAAATAGAAAATTTTAAGAAGAGGGAAAAAAAACTTTCATATATCAAGAAATATATTCTCACACCAAAAGGAATAGATTTTAGAATAAATTTAACCGTTCAATTCATGAAAAGAAAAATGAAAGAGTATGATGAGCTAAAATCGGAAATTGAAGAAAAAAATTAATAATATGTTTAAATATTCTTCAAAATTCTATCATGGAATTATGTTTCATAGATTTCATAAAGATGGAAAAAAACCTCAAGGCATAGGATCTGTAAGTCAAAAAAATTTTGAAAAAATGATCAAAATAATTGGAACTGAAAATATCTTATCACCCGCCCAATGGCTTTATAGATTAAAAAAAAAAAAATTAAAAAAAACAGATACTTGCTTAACATTTGATGATGGTTTGAGATCACAATTTAAATATGCACTACCAATTTTAAATAAATATAATATTAAAGCTTTTTGGTTTATATATACCTCTGTGTTTGAAAAAAAAGTTGATGAAAACGAATTATTTAATCAACTAATTTTCAAAAAATTTAAAAATGTTAAGATTTTCCAAGAAAGATTTCTTAAAGAAATTAAAATTGAAAAAAAGGTATTTAAATCAAAAAAGTTTTTGAAATTTCTAAAAGAAAATAAAAAACTTTATCCCATATTTTCTTATGAAGACATTAAATATAGGTATGTGAGAAATTTATTCTTTTCTAAAAAAGACTTTATTAAAAAAATGAATAATTTTTTAAACATCAAAAAAAAGGATTACAAAAAAGGTTTGAATATTTGGATGTCAAAAAATCAAATAAAGAAACTTTCATTTCAAGGTCATAATATTGGGTTACATTCACATAGCCATGATCTAAATTTTAAGGGATTATCTAAAAATAAACAAATTAAAGAATATAAACAAAATTTTAATAAGATTTATAGAATTACAAAAACCAAACCAAATTCAATGTCTCACCCTTTAAATTCATATAACAGCAAAACCTTAAAAATTTTGAAAAAATTAAATATAATTTGTGGTTTTAGATCGAATTTAAATTCATTTAATATCATAAATAAAAGCAATCTCGAAATTGCAAGAAATGATTCTGCTTATCTCCTTAAATATTTAATGAAATTTAATAGATGAAACGAAAATCAATTTTAATTCTATTGCTAGATTTATATAAATTCTTAAATAAAAAGAGAAAATTTCAAATTTTTTTAATATTTTTATTAGCAATTTTTTCTGCCTCAGCCGAACTTATTACTATCGGATCGTTGATTCCATTTGTAGACTTAATGATAGAGCCAAAAAGATTATTTAATTACTCTTTATTAGAAAATTTATTTGCATTCTATGGAATGGAAAATTTAAAAGATGTCATGATTTTTATGACTATAATATTTGTATTTTTAATAATCGTCTCAACTTTAATTAGAATATTTATAGCTTATTTTACCATAATTGTAGTGCATGGAATTGGTCATGATTTGAGTGTGAACATATTTAAAAATACTATTCATCAACCGTATCAGTTTCACATTAATAATAATACAAGCAAAACAATTACAAATTTATCAAGAGGGGGTGCATCGATAGGAATTTTACATTATATAGTTCAATCTCTTGTGTCGTTAATATTAAGTATATCAATCATTTTAATGCTTTTATATCTAGATTTAAAATTAACAATAATTGGCGGATCAATATTAGTGTCTTTTTATTTATTTATTTCATTTCTTTTTAAAAGAATGTTGTTTTTAAATAGTTTTCAAATTTCTCACAATGAAGAGTCAAGAGTCAAAAATATACAAGAAAGTATTGGAGGTATTAGAGAGACTATAATTAGTAATATGTATAATTTATTTATAAACAATTTTAGGAAAATAGACTTCGCAATGAATAAAGCTAAAATTAAGAATGCCGCTATTTCACTTCTTCCAAGCCATCTAATTATGATGATTGCAATGACTTCTTTAACTTTATTAATTTTTTATAAAAGTTTTGGTGATGGCAGTCTTGTAGTTTCCCTCCCAATAATAGGAGGTCTTATTTTAGGTGCACAAAAGCTTATCCCACAATTACAAATTGTTTATACTAGTTGGTCTAAAGCACAAGGAAATTATAAAATAGTTGAAGAAGTTTTAATTGTTCTTAATAAGGTTAAATCTAATATCAAAATTAAAAATTCACTGAAACAAAAAATGCCTTTTAATAGAGAAATTAGTGTGAAGTCATTGTCTTTTAAACATCAAAATTCAAAAAAAAATATTTTTGAAAATGTTTCTTTTTTAATAAAAAAAAACAATATTGTAGGTATTTCTGGAAGTACGGGTTGTGGTAAAAGTACCTTATTAGATTGTGTAATTGGGCTATTGAAACCGACAAGTGGCTCAATCAAGGTTGACAATGTTAGATTAAATAAAAGTAATATAAAAAATTGGCAAAAAAATATTTCTCATGTGCCTCAATTTATCTATCTTGCAGACCTTTCAATTCAAGAAAATATAACTTTTGGATTAGATGAGTCAAAAATTGATAGAAAGAAACTAATTGAAAGCTGCAAAATTGCAGAAATTTACGATTTTATAAAATCAAAAAAAGATGGATTTAATTATATAGTTGGTGAAAAAGGTGGAAGACTTTCTGGTGGCCAGAAACAAAGAATTGGAATAGCTAGAGCTTTATATCTTGAAAAGGAATTACTTATATTAGATGAGTCAACTAATGCTTTGGATGATAATATTGAGAAAAAAATACTAAATAATTTAAAGAAATTTAGAAAGGATACTACTATAGTTCATATAACACATAAAAAAAACTTAATAAAATATTTTGACTCTCATTTTGTTTTTTCAAAAAATAGATTTAAAAGACTCAAATAGTGATTAAACTTGATTAGTATCTATGGAAAAAAATAGACATAAAAGAAAATTTTTAGATTTCATATTAAAGCCAATTTCAAAAATAGACTCACCTCAAATTTTAGAATTTGGTATTAGTGAAATAGGAATGTCCACAAGTATATTTTTGGATTTATGTAAAAAAAATAATGGAAAACTTATATCAGTAGATACAAATAAAAACTCTCGAAATTTTCAAGATATAAATTGGCAATTTATAAATACTAGAGATGATAATTTTGATGTTATAGAAAAATATATAGATAAAGAGTTAGATGTTATTTATTTAGATACAATACATAAAGCAGACCATGTAGAGAATATAATTTACAACTATTATGAAAAATTAAAAGTTGGAGGTTTCTTTTTCATAGATGATACTTCCTGGTTACCATATTTAAAAAAAAATAGAAAAGATCATTTTTTTATGGAAATTAATAATCACGAAACATTCGAAAGAATAATTGAAATTTTTAATTCAAATAGTGACTCATTCGATTTGGAATTTTCTTTTGTTGGCACAGGAATTGCAAAAATTCACAAAATGAACAAAAATAAATTACTTGAGAAAAGAAAAATTAAGTCAAGAAAAATATCATTTTTTAATCTTGTTAGAAAAGGTAGCAAAATTTTTCGATAAATGAAAATAATATTAATATTATGTAGATCTTCTTATAGAAAAAATAATTTAAATAATTTTTCTAAGATATTATTTTTGAATAAATATTTACTTTTTACATTGTCAGGTCCTTTTTATTATGTAGGACTATTCTTAAAAAGTTTAAACATATTTAATATTATCTCAATCGATGGAAATCCAATAGTTTATAAAGATAAAGGTTTTAATTTTTGGTTATCTGGAACTACAGCTAAGATACCAGAAAAGTTTCTTCACTATAAAAACAATTTTTTAAATATTAAAGCTGTTTTTCATAATAAAGATAAAATTTTTCAATTGTATCCAATAATTAATAAAAAAAAAAAGATAAGTAAAGAAACTAGAATTATTTATTTATCTACTTGTAATTTAAGACAACCTAATATTACTTTAAAATTTATTAAATTATATGAAGAATTTTTAAATAAAAACCTTACACTGCTTGATAATCATACTTTTTGGAATAATAAAAATTTACAAGAGCAAAATGAAAAAAATAAATATTATATTTATAGAGATTTAAAATTAAACCAAAGAGTTAAAATTATTAAATTTCTTATGAATAAATATTCAAATAATATTGATATATTTGGAGATGACTGGAGTGAACATTTACAAAACTTTAATAAAACAAATTTTACAAATAAAAAAGTAAGAGAAATTTATAATGGAAATATTTGTTTAGATTTAGGTTCATCCTCGGGCTCAATTACATTATATCCGAGATCTATAGAAATTATAGAAAATGGAGGACTATTGCTTCAGTTAAAACAAGCTGACTCCAAATCAATATTTAAAGAAAATGAAAACTATTTTACCTTTAGCAATAAAGAGGAGTTGGATAAAAAAATTGAGGAATTAATTGATAATAAATTTTTATTATTTAATCGGATAAAATTATTACAAGATATATTTAGAAATAGTAGATCTTTAATAGAAAAACAATTAGATAAAATAATTAAAGGTTAAATGGTGAAATTATTTTTTTGGTCACCACATATTGATCCGCAAGTAGCAACAGTAAAATCTGTATATAATTCAATAAACTCTTTATCAAAACACAAGAAAAAAGTAAAAATTACCTTATTAAATGTTTTTGGTGAATGGGATAATTTTAATTTTAATAACATTGATGTAATTAAATTAGATACAAAAAGAAAAATTATTAAAAAAAAATTCAAAGGATTTATTAATTCGAGAATACTTTACTTTAGAATCTTATTACAGTCATATTTTCCATTAAAAAAATTAATTGAAAATGAAAATCCAAACTTTTTAATAATACATTTATTAACTGTAATTCCTATTATGTTATTTATTTTCAACAATTTTCAAACAAAATTAATACTAAGAATATCTGGATTACCAAAATTAAATATTTTTAGATATTTTATATGGAAAATTGCATCAAAAAAGATTCATTATGTAATTTGTCCAACAGAAGAAACAAAAATTTTATTAATTAAAAAAAAAATTTTTAATCCAAACAAAATAATATGTATACAGGACCCAATATTTAATATTAAAAAAATTAATTTTGAGAAGAAAAAACCATTGGAAGAAAATTATGAAAAGCCTTATTTCCTTAGTGTTGGAAGATTTACCAAACAAAAAAATCACCAATTTCTGTTAAATTTTTTTTTAAAAAATAGAAAATACCTTGAAGATATAAATCTATTAGTAATTGGAAATGGAGAATATGAAAAAAAATATAAAAAATTTATAAAAAATAACAAACTAGAGACTGAAATCAAAATTTTGGATTATAAAAAAAATGTAATTAATTATATTCACAATGCTAAATTAATTATTTCAAGTTCATTATGGGAAGATCCAGGTTTTATAATGGTTGAGGCTGCTTCAGTGGGTACTCCAATTATAACTTCAAATTGTCCAAGTGGCCCAAAAGAATTTATAGGTAATAATGAAAACGGTTTCATATTTGACACAAATAATGAGAAGAGTTTTAAAATGGCATTAGATAATTTTTTAAAAATTTCAGAAAAAGATTTAAATCATAAATTAATTTGTGCAAAAAAAAAATCAAAGCGTTATACTGGAATATATAATGCAAAAAAATTTGCTAATTTACTTAAAATCTAAACCTACTTGAAATATTTTTTCATTTTACTTGAATTTATAGTATTGAAACGTCTAATTTTAGTAATATAAAAAAAATGATTTATTTTATTTAAAATTTGAAATTTTTTTAAAAAATTTTTTATAATTTCTATTTTTGGGTTCTTTAACATTTTTTTTTTATAACCATATCTTAAATCCTCATGGTTATTTTTTTTTTTATTATTAGTGATAATTTTGTTAAACGCACATTGTTTTCTATCAATCTTGAAAACCACAATACTTTCAAAAAATTCAATTGAATGAACATAATTATTTAAGGAAAATTCAAATTTTCCAATACCTGGAAATTTAAAGTTAATATCATCTATTGTTTTTTTACAAAAATTTATAAAAGAATATTTGCTTGGATTGCCAAAATTAAAAAAATAGCTACACATGACATCTTCTGTAACTAAAATTCCTCCATCTTTTATAAATGGTATACAAGATATAGCAGTATTAATTTGTTGAGTGTTAGTGTGGCCTCCGTCATCAATGATTATATCCACATTTTGATGTTTATAGAAAAAATCTTTCCAAAATTCTCGTGAACTTTGGTCACCTATTTCTATAATAAAGCCATCTTTTTCAAATTTTTTACATTCAATATTCAAGTCTATTCCTATTATCTTTGCATGTGGAAATAGTTTTTGCCAAATAAAAAGGCTTCCACCATCTTTAACGCCTATTTCGACAACAGTTAAATCTTTTTTCAATTTATATTTTGATAAAATTAACTCATAAACATGAAAATATTTTTCAAGTTTCATTGAAAAATATTTACTTTCTTCAAAGTATTTTTTTATTATATTACTCATCATCTTCCATAAATATTTTAGTAATTATTTTTCAAGCATTTAATCAAATAGTTTGTAACTTGAACATTATTAAGCCCTTCCGGTATAGAAGTTTCACATTGTATATTATTTTTAATTAAACTAAAAATTTGTCTTCTATTTCCATATTTAGCTTCTGAAATTCTTGACATTTCCCAACTGTGATCTGATTGAAATATTACCATGGCATCTTTATCTAATTTATCAATTATTTCGATTATACTTGTTATATTCTTAATTACACACAAATAAGAATTCTTATAACCCTCAAAATTTGTGTTTCCCGGAAAATGTTTATAATTACATTGTTCATCATGTTTATAAGGCCAGTGAGGGTGCATATGATGAATAAAGTAAAAAGTTGATTTTGTTTCAATGTATTCTTTATTTGAAATTAAAAATTTTTTAAGTTTTCCAATTGCATTACCACGTTGATTTATCTTCAAATATTTTTGAATAATATTCTGCTCAGTTATTTTATTAAAAATTTGTAAGAGGGGTGATTTTTTCAAAAAAGCTTGGAGAAGATATAAATCTATATATTCTTCTTTTTTATCTGATATACAATATCTATAATTATATCTTGAACAACCTGCAAAACTATTGCCAATCCATTTAAACTCATATCCCAGTTTATTCAGTTCAGAAATTAATACAGGGTTATATTTTTTACTTAGTAGTTTAGGAAACCTTTGATAAATATTTTCTTTTAAATTATCAGCTTCATAATTGTCATCTTTTACATAAATCTTATCTAAAAAAAATAAGGATGTTAGTACATCCTGTGTATAAGGATAGAAATTAAGAGTATCGTTGAAGTATATGTATTTTTTTTGATTATAAAAATTTTCAAATTTTG
>MDSV01064394.1_pt1 | contig 35899 bp, 39 predicted proteins | sample 810851 | NCBI WGS metagenome assembly MDSV01 (sample SAMN05326640, study PRJNA326480) | marine metagenome | isolation source: seawater | place: Atlantic Ocean: North East | collected 2012 | reverse complement strand
TTCTTGTGTTTTTCATCAAATAGCCCTTCTTTTTCAAGCCGAAGCTTGAGCGCTTTAAATGCTTGCTCAAGTGCGCCTGTGCCGGCATCTTGAACATCATATACAAGCAACTGGTATGATCCACGCTGCGGGTATAAGGTTAGCTTTGCGCGCAGCTGAACTTGCTGTCCATTTTCAAGTGTTGCTAATTGTTTCTGATATTGTCTAAAAAATGCACATGAAATTTGGCTTTTCTCATCTTTAAGTGAAAAATATATATGCCCTGAAGATGGTTGGCTGAGGTTGGATACCTCGCCCTCAATCCAAATGTGAGGGAAATTTGATTCCAATAAGTTTTTTGCAGATAGGTTAAGACCAGATACCGAGAGCGGTTTTGACTCGTTAGATGAATTTGAGTTAATCATAAATCTTCTGGATGGTGCACTTATTCTTATGATCCTGATTGATAGAGGATATGTCAAACGAAAGGTTTGTTTGGGCAAAAATTACATGAAATTTTTAACTTTATGTTCCATTTCAATGAAAAGGAGTATATCCTTATGAGGTTAAAGGAGTAGTATGGACGATCAACAGGTGGATTTAAGACAAGAGGTTTCAAGAGAGCGTGATACCGTGCTTATTCATCCAGGTGAAAAAAAAGCGCTTTGTCGCTGTCTCCAATCAAAAAAAATGCCTTTCTGTGATGGTAGTCACCGTCAGCTTGATACCAAGATCGAGCCTGTCATCGTGGAGTGTAAAGATGGCTAAATGGTTATTGCCACTTCTCATATTATCATCCGTATTTGCCGATACAGTCATCGTTCAAAAAGGGGATAACCTTACTACAGTTCTTCGGAAAGCAAAGCATAGTACTAAAGAAATTCATTCATGGATATACGATAGTAAACTGCCTGAGAAGCTCGGCGATATAGAGCCGGGTGATGAATTTAAATTTACGCGTAATGATCAAAATATCCAAATCACTTACCACAGTAACCGTGGGAAATTAGTGAAATTTATAAGACTAAAGGACGGCAAGCTTGTCGTTGATACCCCCAATGACGCAAAGCCTGCGAAAAGATTTTTTAAAAGCTTCAATATCAGGCGTTCATTGACTGTTGATGGGAAGCGGGCAGGACTCACATATAATGTATTGCAGTCACTAGCGGATATATATGCATGGGAAGTTGATTTTACTAAGGATCTAAAAAAGGGTGATAGAATTCAGCTGATCTATGAACAAAAACAACTATCAGACGGATACTGGGGGGAGCAAGAAATTGTTTATGCTAAAATTATCCAAACGGCAAAAAGTCGTGAGGCAATTCGGTATATCGACGAGGATAATCATATCGGTTATTACAATTCTCAAGGGCAGTCATTAACACGAAGTTTTATGAGGGTTCCTATTGAATACACACGAATTAGTTCACCATTCTCTTTGCACCGACAACATCCAGTTTTTGGAAGCTCTCGACCTCATTCCGGAGTAGATCTTGCGGCTAAGCGAGGCACGCCGGTTTATGCAACCAGCGCTGGAAAAGTTGTTTTTCGAGGGAGAAAAGGCGGTTATGGTAAAGCAATTATTATAAAACACGGTTCAAGGGTCACCACTTTATACGCTCATCTTGATCGATTTGCACGAAATATAACAAGAGGCACTAGTGTTACTGGTAAGCAGCTCATAGGCTATGTTGGTTCCACGGGCGTTGCCACCGGCCCACATATTCATTATGAATTCCGAATCGATAATGATCCAAAAGATCCAATGGCCATTCATTTGCCGCGCTCAAGACCTTTGGTCGGAATGAGTTATCTTCGGATGCTCGCTGAAAGACAGCAATGGTTGAGTATGGCAGTCAAACATAATGATCACATCTAATATTATCGGAGTCATGTCTGGCTCTAGCTGTGATGGTGTCGATGTTTGGGTAACACATTCACAAAACTGCTCTCAAGAATTACAAGCAAAAACCTATGATTACCCAGATGCCTTAAAAGGGAAATTAATCGGATTACTGAAGGGACCCTTTTCTTATAATGAGTTGATCTGTGTTGAGAGGGAATATACCCAGTTCTTATTAGCGGTATTGAAGCCTTTGGTCGAACAGTTCGCACCTATTAGTTTAATTGGCATCCATGGTCATACCGTTTCGCATGATCCGATAAGTGACTTCGGTTCTTCAAAACAGTTATTACAGCCGGTTATCTTAGCAGAAGAATTAGGTTGTATGGTTGTTGCAGATTTTCGTCAAAGAGATATTGCTTTGGGGGGGCAAGGTGCACCGCTTGCTCCGCTTTATCATTCGTATCGGTTTAAGGATCATGCGAGTAATTTTGCGGTGGTTAATATTGGAGGCATTGCTAATATTTCCCATATTAAAAATGGTAATGTTATCTCAGGTTATGATCTTGGGCCAGGAAATGCTCTGATGGATTATTGGGTATTAAAGCATTTTGATTTACCCTATGATAAGGATGGTAAGTTGGCCGCTAGAGGAAAAGTGATCTCATCGCTGCTAATTCAACTTAAAGCAGATGACTTTATAAAAAAAGCGGCGCCTAAAAGTATTCACAGAGATTATTTCAGTGGTGATTGGGTGCATGATTTGTTGGACATAAATTACAATCCATATGATGTGCTTCGAACACTGGCACAGTTCACCGTTGATATTATCTGTGAGAGTATAGAGCACTCACAACAGCTAATTTTGGTCGGTGGCGGAGTACATAACCGGTTGATAGTGGATCTGATTGGAAAAAAAGTTAAGCCGTATATTCCAGAAGATGTTGATTTTATTGAGGCACAGTTGGTTGCATGGCTAGCTGAAATGCGGTATCAGAATATTAAGCTGGATTATACACAAGTGACAGGTGCTAAAATACCAACTTGGTATGGGGAGATTTATTCGCCCTCAATGGATAATGTGGATGCCTAAGTGCGTCGGATCGTCTTTTAAATGAATTCTTTTGATATAGCCTGAGAAGGATTCTTCAACTGTCGTGGCGCCATATTTAGCGTGACGAAAAATGAGGCGCTCCCCCTTTTTAACTAAGAATCCCATATGGGATACGGGAATAAAAACGCCATGTATACTTCCTACTGGCCAGCTTTCCCTGACATATTCGATAAGTACAATATTGGGAAGATGTGAGATAAAATCTTTTCTAATCTCCCCATTCGAATCAATAATTTTATCATAGGGTATATAGGTCAATGTTGTTGAGTATGGCGGCATTTTAATGGCTTTCAAAAATAATCTGAAATCATTTTCAGTGCAGTTAGTCTTAGAGCAAAAATTGTTATATTGATCAACAAACCAGCGCCCTTTATGGACCATAAACTTTTTAGAACGAACCATATTTTCAGGGAAGAGATGGCTGGCATCATGAGCGTTAAAATATTGCGCGAGTGCTGGATTGAAATCGATGGAGGTAAAGTGATTTCTTCCCCAAAAATCAAGAGATGCGGTATACCGAAGAGACAACCAGTTTGAGTACCATTGCTTGGGGTCATTTGATGATAGTGCAAATGACATCATAACAAAGTTCATGCAGTCAGTAGAGTTTGCATCGAAGCTGATGCCCTTATCAAAGCCTATTGGGTCGTGTACAGATGAGAACAGGTAAGGAATACCCAGGTGAGAATGACTATATTGATCAACATTCTGCCAGTTTTTGTCAGACATTCCGTAGCAAATATTACAAAGTGCTGTTAATATGAGGATTCTAAAGCTGTGAGTAAGCATGTGTTAAATTTGATTTGGCTGAGTATGATAATGCTATCAGCCATCTGCGGGTTGGTCAATGGCAGACTTGAAATGGTCTCTACTGCAATTTTAGAGTCATCAAAAAAGGGTTTTGATCTGGTGCTTAATTTGGGCGGCATGATGATATTCTGGATGGGCTTAGTATGTATTGCTGAAAAATCAGGCTTGGTTGCAATCTTTGCAAGACAAATTAGACCAGTTTTACGGTTTTTATATCCCGATATTGATGAAGACTCCGATGTTATGGGAGATATAACAATGAATTTTGCTGCGAATATGCTTGGGCTAGGAAATGCCGCTACACCGTTTGGTATAAAGGCGATGGAAGGCCTACAGGCGATAAATAAGGATAAAGACGTAGCATCAGATGCCATGTGTATGCTTGTATGTATCAATAACTCATCAGTTCAGTTAATACCTTTCACTGCGATGGCAATTTTGTCACAGGCGGGGGGGCTACATGTCACCGATGTGATCTTGACTTCTATTCTTGCAACCAGTGTGTCAACTTTCGTCGCAGTTGCCTTTTCAAAAATAATGATTAAGTGGAGTAAAAAGTGATATTTGGTTTACCTGTAAGTGAGTTATCAGCAGCAATATTAGTTTTTTTCACAACACTATTGCCTGCACATGGAATCTATAAAAAGGTTAATGTGTTTGATGAATTTGTCAAAGGAGGTAAGGCTGGAATCGAAGTGATTATTAAAATTGCTCCGTTCATAGTTGGAATGGTAACTGCTATTGGCATGCTTAGAGCATCCGGTTTTTTCACAAATATGAATGACATCATAGGCAGCATTTTAATTCAATATGGTGTGGATAGTGATTTGATCTCACTGGCGTTGATTCGTCCTTTTTCAGGCGCGGCTTCAAACGCGAATTTAGCCAGTATTGTTAGTGAGCATGGTCCTGACTCAATGATCGCAAGAATTGCAGCAACAGTGATGGGCAGTACTGAAACTGTGTTTTATATTATCCCAGTTTATTTTGGGGCCGTTGCCATCAATCAGGTTCGCTTCACTATATGGGTGAGTTTGCTAGCTGATTTAGCAGGTTTTATTGCTGCAATTTACTTTTGTCATCTTCTATTATGATTGCTGGATGTTCTCTTCCACAAACTTCCAGTTGACTATTTCCCAGTAATTCTTTAGGTAATCAGGGCGGCTATTACGGGTGTCAATGTAGTATGCATGCTCCCAAACATCACAGGTTAGCAGTGGCTTGTTGCCATGAGAGAGAGGGATCCCAGCGTTTGACAGGGGCTCAATAATTAATTTTTGATCAGGTGTCATACTTAACCATACCCATCCAGATCCAAAAAGAGACAGCGCCTCTTTTGTAAACTGATCCTTAAATGTATCAAAACTCCCAAAATGTTCACTAATTGTGTGGATCAGTGATTCAGATGGCTTATTGCCAGCAGGGGCAAGGCAGTCCCAGTAAAATGTGTGATTTATGATCTGAGCTGCGTTATTAAAGATGGCACCGGTTGGATGGTCAAGAATGATTTTGGGTAGGTCGTCGTTATTTAGTGAAGCACTTGTATCCATTAGTCCGTTGAGCTTGTCAACATACGTGGCATGATGTTTACCGTAGTGATAGTTTAATGTCTCCTCGCTTATATAGGGGGCGAGAGCATTTGCAGCATAGGGCAGTGGAGAGAGAGTAAAAGACATAGCAACAACCTTAAAATTTACAATTAAAATACCTGTTAAATTAAATAATATCAAGGGATAACTCGCAGATTAGCTTGACAAATTGGTGTATCTTAGCGAGTATGTACACAACTTAATACAGGATATTTTTATGGTAGCATTTGTTAGTCAAACTGCCCCAGATTTCACAGCTACAGCGGTCATGCCTGATGGGAGCATTGATGAGAATTTTAATTTATCAGAATCTACAAAAGATCAATATAAGGTTTTGTTTTTCTATCCACTTGATTTCACCTTTGTATGTCCATCCGAGTTAGTGGCACTTGATAAGCGTATGGATGCTTTTAAAGAGAAAAACACACAAGTTATTGCATTATCCATTGATTCAGAACACACCCATTGTGCATGGCGTCGTACTCCTCTTAATGAAGGGGGTATAGGCCCTGTGAAATACACAATGGTTTCAGATAAGAAGCACGAAATTTGCCGAGCATACGGAATTGAGCACCCTCAGAAAGGGGTTGCACTTCGCGGGGCATTCGTTATGGACAAAGAGATGACTATACGCAGCGCAATTATCAATGATTTACCCATTGGAAGAAATATTGATGAAATTCTCAGAGTGATTGATGCAATACAATTCCATGAAGCTCATGGCCAAGTTTGTCCTGCAGGTTGGCAGACTGGACAGAGTGGCATGGTTGCAGATCATTCCGGTGTAAAAAAATTCCTCAGCCAAAATGAGGAAGCGCTTTAATTTAGGTAGATAATGAGCAATTGGCATCAGCAGCAGAGTAAAGATCCATATCTCAAGATGCGTGATGCCAAGGGCTATCGCTCCCGTGCAAGTTTCAAACTTGAACAAGTTCTCAATAAAAATAAATTTATTAAAAATGGAAATCGGATCATTGAGCTGGGCTCATCTCCTGGCGGATGGTCACAAGTTTTAGCAAAAGTAAACTCCAAAGGGATAAATATCGCTTGTGACTTGCTGTTGATGCCCCCGGTCAATGGGGTGAACTTTATTCAAGGAGACTTTCTTGATAGTGAAATTCAGGCAACAATAAAAGCCATTATTCACCCTGAGCTGGCAGATACAATTATATCAGATATGGCTCCCAATCTTAGCGGGGACGTTTCTGTTGACCAATATCGAGCGATTGCTATGTGGGAAATGGTTCTTGAGTTCGCTGAGCAGATATTAAATCCTGGGGGGAATCTACTAATAAAAGTATTTCAAGGTGTTGGATTTGATGATTTTTTAAAGGCAATGAGAAGTAAATTTCAATCGGTCAAATCGCTCAAACCAGACGCCTCGAAAAAAAGTTCTCGCGAAGTCTATTTGTTAGGAACCAATTTTAAGGTATAATTGGTGCAAGTCATATATTTTGGTTGAACATACATGAATGAACGGAATAAAAATTTAGTAATTTGGGCGGTTATCATTCTGATATTTATCACACTTGTTAATGGCTTTAATGATAACACCATGGGACAAAGGAAGTTGTCTTATACTAATTTCATAAGAGAGATTAATGAAGAGTCAGTTGAAAGTGTTGTGATGGATCAGCGATCTGTTGTTGGTCAGATGAAAAATGGGGATCGCTTCTCTACTTATCTACCTTTAGAGAACGAGAGTCTACTTGATTTAATGTACAGTAAAAATATTGATATTAGTGGTAAGCCCCCTGAGCAAAGAGGATTATTATTTCAAATCTTCTTGAACTGGTTCCCATTCTTACTTTTTGCTGGTATCTGGATTTACATGATGCGACAAATGCAAGGCGGCGGGAGCGGTAAAGGTCCTCTGACCTTTGGAAGAAGCCGTGCAAGAATGACAACAGGCGACAGTAATAAGATTACATTTAAAGATGTTGCTGGTGTTGATGAGGCCAAAGAGGAAGTGCAGGAATTTGTTGATTTTCTTAAGGATCCTAATAAGTTCTCTAAGCTGGGAGGGAAAATTCCTTGCGGGGCACTATTGGTCGGATCACCAGGTACAGGTAAAACGTTGCTTGCAAAAGCAGTAGCGGGCGAAGCGGATGTGCCTTTCTTCACAATATCGGGCTCTGATTTTGTGGAGATGTTTGTTGGTGTGGGTGCATCAAGAGTAAGAGATATGTTTGAGCAGGCCAAAAAGCAAGCACCATGTATTATTTTTATTGATGAAATTGATGCTGTTGGACGTCATAGAGGCGCAGGTCTTGGCGGAGGCCATGATGAGCGAGAGCAGACGCTTAATCAGTTGCTTGTTGAGATGGATGGCTTTGAGGGGAAAGAAGGCGTTATTGTGATGGCTGCTACTAACAGACCTGACGTGCTTGATCCGGCATTATTAAGACCAGGTAGGTTTGATCGTCAGGTTGTTGTACCTCTTCCTGATATTAAAGGTAGAAATCAAATTCTTGAGGTGCATATCAAAAAGATCATTTGTGCATCTGATGTGGATGCTAAAGTGATTGCTCGTGGTACGCCAGGGTTCTCGGGTGCGGATCTTGCAAACTTGGTGAATGAGGCTGCTCTTTTTGCTGCCAGAAGTAATAAGCGAATGGTCGCAATGAAGGAGTTCGAGCAAGCTAAAGACAAGATCTTGATGGGCGTTGAAAGAAGCTCTACAGTGATGGACGATAAAGAGAAGCTCAAGACGGCTTATCATGAATCAGGCCATGCAATTATTGGGTTGTTGGTTCCAAATCATGATCCTGTATACAAAGTCAGCATTATTCCTCGTGGAATGGCACTGGGTGTGACCATGTACCTTCCTGAAAAAGATCAGTATAGTATGACCTATGAGCAGATTGAGTCCAGGATGCAGGCGATGTATGGAGGGCGTATTGCTGAGGAAATCATATACGGTTACAGAAATATCACCACTGGGGCTCAAAACGATATTGAGAAGGCAACTGAGCTTGCTCGTAAAACTGTTACAGTATGGGGTCTTTCTGAGGAGATGGGTCCAATTAACTATGGATCAGGTGATGAAGAGGTTTTCCTGGGTAAAAGCATGTCAAAAACCAGTCATATTTCAGGTAGCACAGCCAATAAGATTGACGATGAGATTAAAAAGTTAGTTGATAGGAATTACAAATCAGCGCATAAGTTACTCAAAGACAATATTGAAAAGCTTCATGCTATGGCTGATGCATTGATGAAGTATGAAACCATCGATGGCGACCAGATTGCAAAAATAATGGCTGGTGAGCAAATTGTGGCACCTGAAGAATCAGTGCTGGAGTCAACAGTAATTAAGCCTAAAAGAAAGCGAAAGTCAAAAAGTGACGACGGGGACACGGGTGACGCCTAAACTGATGGGGATCGTCAACGTAACCCCTGACTCTTTTTCTGGAGATGGGGTGTTCAAAGACGTGACTTTACTTGATGAGAAAGTACAAGCTCACGTGAACAATGGCGCGCATTACATTGATATAGGTGGACAGTCATCTCGCCCTGGTGCTGAGTTGATCAGTGAATCAGAAGAATACGACAGAGTGATTCCTGCAATAAAATATATCAAAAACAAATGGCCCAATCAGAAAATATCGGTTGACACATCCTCGCCAGCAATCATGAAAAAAGCGATTGCAGAGGGTGTTCACATGATTAATGATATCAATGCATTTCAAACTCCAGGTGCACTCGATGCTATAGAGGGTAGTAATGTTGAGGTAATTATTATGCATATGCAAGGTAATCCTCAGAACATGCAGAATAATCCACAATATGGCAATGTGATTGAGGAGATCACGCAGTTTTTTAGAGAACGAAAGGGGGCGCTAGAATCTACGGGTGTGCCTGAAAAAAATATATGGCTCGATCCAGGGTTCGGTTTTGGTAAGAGTATGTCTCATAACTACCAAATTCTCTCTAGGCTAAAATTATTACAAAAGCTATCTAAAAATATTTGTGTAGGCATGTCTCGCAAAAGTATGATAGGTAGTGCACTGGGAGATAGTAACCGGCCACGCGAGTTTGGTACTGTTGGTGCACATCTTTTAGCTGCACTTCAGGGCGCTGGATTACATAGGGTCCACGAGGTCGGTGCATTGAGAGACGTCTTTAAAGTATTGGAATGTTTAGAAGCTGAGATGAGCCCTCATTCCTTGCACCTTGAGTCAGTAATAGGTATGGAGTAGACCATGAGCACGTCATTATTTGGTACAGATGGAATTAGAGGCCGAGTAGGAACTTTTCCTATTGATCCTGAGTCAATGGTAAGGTTAGGCCATGGTATTGCCAGGGTGCTGTCATCCAATCAGCAGGGATTCCGTGTTCTGCTAGGAAAAGATACACGATTGTCTGGTTATATGCTGGAGTCCGCACTGGAGTCTGGCTTAATTTCTGCTGGTGTAGATGTAATTCTTACAGGACCATTACCAACCCCAGCTGTTGGTTATCTTACGGAGACGCTAAGGGCGGATTTGGGTATTGTAATTAGCGCTTCTCACAACCCTTACATGGACAATGGTGTTAAATTGATTCTGCCAAGTGGTGAAAAACTTGACCCACAGCAATCAAGGTTGATTGAACAATACTTATACCAACCGGTAAAAATGTTTGATGCAACTGAACTAGGACGTGCTACACGACTTGATGGGGCAACACAGCGGTATGCCGAGAGATGTAAATCAAAGCTAAACCATGTCAAAGATTTGAGTGGGTTGAAGGTTGTTCTTGACTGTGCAAATGGAGCAACCTATCAGGTTGCAAAAATGGTTTTTGAAGAACTAAATGCTAAGGTGCATGTGATTAATGACCAACCAAACGGGTATAACATCAATTTAAACTCAGGATCGACGTGCCCTGACTTGCTGGTAAGAGAGGTTGTAAGAACAGGATCTGACTGCGGATTGGCTTTTGATGGAGACGGGGATCGACTGATTATGGTGGATTCTGAAGGGACAGTATTAGATGGAGATGATATTCTCTGGTGTTTATCCAACAATGATAAGCGTTATTTTGATTTATCAGGCGTTGTAAAAACTGTGATGTCAAACGGTGCATTAGAGCAGCATCTTTCTGGGCGCAACATTGGGATTGAAACAGTGCCAGTGGGCGACCACTATGTTATGAAGAAACTGAAAGAACAGGGGTGGATACTTGGTGCTGAGCCTTCTGGCCACATCTTAAGTTTAGACGCATCACAGATGGGTGATGCCATCATATCAGGGATTCTTGTTGTTGAGACCATGCTGTTAAGCGGGAAGCCACTTTCTGCGCTCAGGCTACCAGATAAATTTCCTCAAGTTCAAGGCAATATTAACTTACCGTTAGATGTCGACAGAGATATGTTAAACAATCAAATTAGAGCGTTTGAGCGCTCAATAAATGATGAAGTCAAAGTGGTAATTCGCCCATCAGGAACAGAGCCAAAGTTGCGTTACTTGTTTGAAAGTGAAAAAGCAGATCTTGCAAAGCTACAGAACAATTTTTATAACTGGTTTTCAGACTTAAATTTTCAGACGCAAATAGATAGTTAATTAATATGAGAATGAAGCAATGTGCAATTTGGACGCTTATCACTCTATTTTTTTTCCTTGAAAATATCTGTAATTTTTCTTTTCCAGTGGTTGGCCAGGAGATAAAAACACATTTAGCATTGAGCTTTCAAGAGTATGCTATTATCGGTTCGGCATTTATCTTGGCATATAGTTTGATGATGATTCCGGCGGGCATCGTTTTGGATTTATTTTCTCTTCGCATTGTTCTCCCTTGCGCTTTATTGATTTTTGCGATGGGGTGTTTTATTTTCTCAATAGGAACAGATTTTCACCTTTTGGTGATTGCCCGCCTGACCATGGGGATAGGCGCAGCATTTTCTTTACTTAGTAGTTTGAAGTATGCGCGTGAGAACTTTCAAGACCAAATGGCACTTTTTAGCGCGGTAGCATTATCAATGGGGATGCTTGGTGGAATGTTTGCTAAGACTCCAACATACTTTTTGCTCAAGATTGTGGGGCAGATGTCTGGGGTATTTATTGCCTACGCAGTCATAGCTATTGTGCTGGCGATTGTGATGTTCATATTTATGGAGCATGAGTCAGCTGACAAGGTACAATTTAAGCCCAAAGAAGCACTCAATATCCTCACACATAAGAACTTTTGGAGAATAGCTTTATATGGATCATTGATGTACAGTCCATTTTTAGTTATGGAAATCGCCTGGTCAGAAAATTACCTTGGTCTATTATTGCCCAAGTTGAGTGATCTTATGATCAATGCGATTGAGAGTTTAGTATTTCTGGGTATGATTGTTGGCAGCATGCTTTTAGGGTATATGAGTGATCATTCAAGAAACCGTCAGGATGGTTTATTTTATTCTGCTATTGCTGTCTCGGTGGTGTTAGTTGGCCTTTTCTATATCATTCCACCAGGGCAAACAATAATCTGCATCTTGTTATTTTTGTTTGGGTTTTTCACTGGAGGGTTTATGCCTTCATTTGCCTATTTGCTCCAGAGGTATCCTATGGCGCTCAGTGGTACCGTTTTGGGGATGATGAATTGTATTAATATGCTTGGTGCAACAATTACCACGCCAGTGATGGGCGGGGCCTTAGATGCCTTAAGAGCAAATACTGAGATGGACTTGTTACTATGTTATCAGTTAGTTTTTATCATCCTGCCAATATTCACCCTTGTGGCGGCAACATTAATCCGTCAAGTAAAAGACTAATTTCTTATTTGACAAAGATCGAACTCACGAAGCTTGTTAAGAAGCTCTATTTTTGTACGACACTCAAATCGATCTTTGATGCGTTTAAGGTAAAACTCAACTGTCCGAGGTGACAGTGATAAACCACTGGCAACGGCTTTTATGGTTTTCCCCTCCAGGAAACCTTTTACACACTGCATTTCACGGCCAGTAAGATATAGGCCAAGATCAGGGTCAAGAATATGCTTAATTGGCTTTTCCCTTGGCGGGGTTGAGGATTCAGTCTCAGGCTGGCGATGTTTCTCATATATATTTGTATAGTGAAATGGGTAGTCATCTGCGTATTGATTAAATATTTCGTTAATTACTGATTGCCAATACATCTATGCTCCTTAAATAAAAGAACCATTCTAATTTGATTGGACTGATTATTGTACCCGCTTTTTGATATTTATAATGATTGATTTATCTTACAAAGTGAGAAGATTTTCAAGGCCAATGGTAAGGCCACTTTCCATTTGGTGTAGGTTTTTTAAAGCTAAAACAAAACCTTCCTTAAATGCTTGGTGACTTTCTGTGTGGTGTGACAGCTTAAATGTTTCTCCGCTTTGAGCAAAAATAACTTCTTGGTCAGCCAGAACTCCGGGCAGTCTGATCGAGGATATCTCTGGATTGAGGTCGCTGAAATTCTTTATAGTTGTTGCAGTATGCGCTGCGGTCCCTGATGGGCGATCAATTTTCTTCAGGTGATGTGACTCAACAATGTGACAATGAGAATAGAAGCGGCTAATCTTTTTAACAACTTCGGTCATTAAAACAACTGAAATAGAGAAATTGGGGACAATCCACAAAGGGACATTTTTATCTTTTGCCATTTTATCCAACAAGGGGTAATCATTGGTATGTATGCCACTAGCGCCAACAATTGTGGGAATTGATTGATTTATAAGCGCTTTTGTATTATTTAAAACACTTTGAGCATTGGAAACTTCAATTGCGATATTCACTTGTTTGTTTTTCATGTCAATTGGGTCATTACGATCAATAAGAACACTCAATGTTGTGTCTTTATCATCTTCACACCATTTTTTTATACAGTGACCAAGTTTTCCTTTGTAACCGATAAGTGCAGCGTTTAGCTCCATAATTTACTCCCAATAAGTACTATCAATGCAAGCGGGCTAATGAAACGAGTAGTGATCATAATGTAATAATACAGCGGCCTGGCGGCAGAGGGATCTGTTAGCGATGTATTGCTTCTGATTCCGAAAAATAAGTACATAAGGGCCATAAATGGAAGTGCTTGCTCAATGATGGTTTGTGTCACTAAATTGAAGATATTAATTCCCCACTTTTCATGAGTGCTTACTATGTAAAGGATGCTGGTAAAAAATAAAATGATAATACAAACTATCCCAGCATTTAGCCGAGGAATATTGAACTGTTCATCGCTGACCCTCAGTAGGGGCTCTAAAAGTGATATTGATGAAGTCAGTGCGGCTAAAAGTATTAAAAAGAAAAAAACAGCACCCGATATATCAGCAAATGATCCAAATTTAGATAATGCAAATGGGATGGCATTAAAAACTAATTCATGGCCTTGTGAGGGAGGAATTCCTTGTGTAAAGGTCACTGTGAATACCAAAATACCAGAGAGGCAAACAGCTACAACGATCATTACTGCTGTAATAAAGTTGATCGGGAAAATACCTTTGGAGGACTTTAGATAAGCGCCATAATTCATCATACACCCTGCGCCGGTTGCTAAAGTGAAGAAAGATAGCCCCATCGCTGCAAGCATACTTCTTATCATAGAATAGCTAGAATCAAAATGAAAAAGATAGGTGATAGCTGGCCGAAATCCAGATAAGTCATGACATAGAAGAAGCAGTCCAATTAAGGATAGAAATAATAGAGGCATTAGATACTTAACACAGCGCTCAACACCCTGACGGATCGAGTTAACGCACATCGCAAGCGTAAGCAGGCAGAAGCACTGGCTCATAATAAAATCATACAGCATATTGTTTGGATGATAACTTAGATTGAAAAGAGCCTTGAGTATATAATTAATTAAAAATGCTAGGACTTTGCCGCCAACAATAACATAAAAGCTTAAAATGCATATAAGAAGAAGCATACTTGCGTATCCGATAAGTCCCCAGTTCTGGCTGATACGTTCCTCTGAGCAGATATATTTGATACCACTTAAAATGTTTTTCCTTGATCTAGAGCCAAGCATTATTTCAACATGTAATATGGGAAGTCCAACAAGGAATGTTAATATTACATACATCAAGAAACAGCTTCCACCACCATTTTGACCAATAGTGAACGGTGCTGCCCAAACAGTTCCAAGACCGATGGCTGCTCCACTGGTGGCGAGGATGAAATGTAATCTCGATGTCCAAGTTTGTGACTGTTGCATAATTTATACCGATTGTGCCTGAGTCATAAAAAATGACTTTAACAAACGTGTCTGATTAATCTGTGATACAGAGAAATCAACAATAGAGGCTCGAAAGCCCGGGTCACAGTATAATTGATATAAAGATTGCAGTATAGCGATTGTCTGCGAATTTTTTGTGAACCGGTCAGATGCATAATCTGGTAAGTTATTAAGAGAGTGATATCCAAGACTTCTAATATCTGATAACCCCATGTTAAGACCAAATCCTGCCATTGGGTGAACCATATGACATGCGTTGTGACAACCAATCAATCGGCCATGATGATAATTGTCATAATGAAAAGAGTGTATGGGCTGATAGTCTTGGAACGCATCAATTGAATCCACTTCAGCACTTATTTTTTGAAGTCGTTTTAATAAAGACGAGGTATCGTATTTCTTAGCGCTACAATGAATCAGAGCAAAGGTGTTTTTTTTCTCTGTGGGCAGAATGCCAAAGATCTCGTTGTTATCAAAATATTGCCGTGCAGTAGTGCTTTCCCAGCCAGTTGCCATTATGAGTGCAGTGGCAACATGATGTTTTAACTGTGCCGCTGGCGAGTTCTCAAATCGATGGGGCTTCAAGCACAGAAGATAATCACCCTGTTGATCCCAATCCTTCCCCGTAATTTGGGGTATTTTTGCTGCTGCTTTTGTAGACGCTTTATTTAGGCCCTCCAGCTCAACTATGGCCCCAAAATTTTGATAAAATATATCAGAAGATGAAAATATCAAAGGCACATGGTTCATTCGAACGTCAATGGTATCAAAAAAGCGAGTATGTGATAAATTAATACCCACATCACTTAGCATTTGAAGGTGTGATAGGTTAAGCGCAACATGCGCACTGGCTGGCCACTTAATTTTTCGATTATCACCTAATAATGCAACTTTTAAGCCTTTTTCTTTAAGGTAAAGGGCACCAATTTTTGCAAGTGCGCTGGTGCCATCAATAATCACATCAAATTTTAGCGTTCCCATTGATGCTCGCCAAAATGCAAAGAGGTTTTTGCCCCACCGTAGAGTAAACTTGGCATCACTAAGTGTGACAGTGGCGGTATAAGTCCCTGCATTAAAATGCCAAGATGCATCACAGTTGAGTATTGTGTGATTTGATTGAGTCGGTAGCGTTTAGAGCGAATTGAGTCCAGAGCGGTTGTAGACTCACTGATGCTTTTTTGTGAGAGGATAACTCCGAGGTCGGCAATAATCCCGTTTATTCCTTGGGCACCAACTGGGCCCATGGATATCGCTGCTTCTCCCATCAGGACTACTTGGTCTTTTGCTGAGGGGTAAAGATGGTTCGGTGAGCGAAACTGGATCAATTTACTTAGAGTGCTTGGTAGGTATCCAATGCTGTCAGTAATTTCATTGCTTAGGTCTTTGTTATCACCCCAAGGATGATTTTTAGGTTCATAAGTAGTTAGATAAAATGCCGCTTGGTCCTGCTTAAGCGGAACCAAAGCACTCACTTGGCGGTCCGAGAAGGACTGGTAGGCGCATTCAATTGGCTCATTACATGTCGCGATTTGCATACTTGTTTTTGTAAAGGGATCTAGCTCAATGGGTGACATAGAGGCGGCAGAGCGAACCGGTGAACTGGCGCCATCACAACCAATGAGATAGTCGTACTCAATAACAGCATCTTTGATAGATAAAGAGGATTTATTAAGATCAATTTCACTAACAAAGCACTCATGCCAGGTTATTTCTGTGTTTTTATTTATAACTTTTATAAGTGCTTTGAGAAAAGCACCTTCATCGATAGAGCCTAATATAAAAGGAAGCTGATAATCTTCTGACTTCACTCGGAGCGCTCCCCAGCGCTCAGAATGATTGAGCTCCAGTTCACTCAGTTGATAAATAACCTCCGGGAAATCTTTATCTAGAAGTGATTTAAGCGCGCAGACAGTTCCGTGAAGTAAAGAAAAGGTGCGATTGAATGATTTGGGCTTAGGGCCAACGATGCTTACTTCATGACCTTGGCGCCAAAATGCGAGGGCGCTAATTAGTCCGGCGTAGCTTGCGCCAACAACAGTTATCTTTGACATATTTCCTCAATGGTTTTAGCCTCTTTGGGTATCATATTAGATAGCACGGTAGGTGATTTTTCACCCATTAGAATATTATCCTCAATACGAATGCCGATCCCGTGCCATTTTTTGTCAACATCGGAGTTAGGCTTAACGTAAATACCTGGTTCAATCGTAAAGACCATTCCTTCAGAAAACAATAGCGGAGATTGGTTACTTTTATATGGGCAGGGGTCATGAACATCAAGTCCCAACCAATGGCCAAGACCGTGATAAAAATACTTTGACAAAGACTGCTTGTCACGGTGTTCGTCGATTGATCCTGTAAAAAATTTTATATCAATAAGTTGCTGTAACATTGTTTCTTTAGCTATCTCTCCGATCTCTTGAAAGGAGACACCGCCGTGAATCTGCTTAATTGCTTCGATTTGTACAGTTAGAACTGTCTCGTATAGTAGTCGCTGTGGTTCAGTAAATGTGCCATTAACTGGAAATGTCCGGGTGATATCACTGGCATATCCTTTAAATTCGATACCTGCATCAATTAATACTAGCTCGTTATCATGGACGGTTTGATTATTATCAATGTAGTGAAGGACACATGCATTGGTTCCTCCTGCCACAATTGGGGGATATGCCCATGAAGAGATGCCTTGATGGCTGGCTGGTTCGAAAAATGCATGCATCAACTGTGCTTCATTCACGCCAGGCTTTGCTATTTCCATCGCATTTACATGGCCAAGGTGACTGAGATGAATCGCTTTGCTGATCAGCGATATTTCCTCATCTGTCTTATATAAGCGGCATTGTCCAATCAATGGATTAAGGTCGGCAATATGTTCATCGGTGAAGCCGCTGGTTGCCGATAAAGAGAAAGCATCATTTTTATCAATATATAATCGATCACAAGTTCTTATCATTGTCTGCAAGAAGGATGAGAGCGTGCTAATGTCATACGCATCCGATACCAGCGGGTCGTTGAGAATATTGCTTATTTCCATCCTGGGGCTTGTCCAAAGCGCTTCTTTTGCGCTAAAAGGACGTTTGAAGACGCTTACTTTTATATCATTTAAATTTTTCTGCAGGACAATAGCGCAGCAGGTCTCACTCAGTGTTGATAAATATTGAAAATGACTGGATGGTCGAAAAGGGTAGCATACGTCATGATTGCGCTTTTTTTCATCATTGCTGTATATCAGGCAAGCATCACCATGATGCATGGCCTGTGATAACTTCTCTAATGAGTAGGGTTTGATGATCATAAGGCACAACGGTCTGCTTAAGTAGTAATATAGTCAAATCTAATAATAAAAACAAGCTCTTCGATGTCAGAGATATATTGATTATCGCAGGGGAAATATTGTATGGTAGTTGACAGTTGAAATTGACAGGGAGAAAATATGAGCGAGCTGAACTATCTAATTGAAGAGAACGAATATTTGAAAAAAAAACTCTCGTTACTTCACCAGCAGAATGCACTTTTAGAGTCTAAGCAACGTGATGCCATGAAGGCAGTGAAAGACTGCCTTGACTTGATAAAAAAGGAAATGAAAGCATACGAAGCAGTTGCTCAGGATTAATTTCTGTATTTACCCACAGCCCGATTGATGATAGTATATGAATATCTGCAGTGAGCCTGTAGTGTGTAATTCTAGAATCTTATTACAAACACGGGAATTGCACTTTTAATGATATGTTGACACATTTCTTAACGGAAGAGTCTGATTTGACTTTAGGTGTTCCCACCTGAGCCGTAGGTTCAGAATCAGCTACAGGCTCACTGCGGATTCCATTAGGTGATTTTATGGCCCACAAAAGCGCAATTAGAAAATTAATAACGCAGCAACTAAACGAAATACCCTGCAGTGATAAGTCACAGCGTGACAAAGTGTTGTTTGATTACATAAACAACTGGATAGGCCAGTATGATTTTGATCAGGTGTGCGCCTATTACCCGATAAAAAATGAAGTGAATATTAACTGGGGAGAACTTGGTTATCCGATGTACTTGCCACGAAGAATAAATGATAAGAATATTGATTTTCATAAATGCACACTCAATGAGTGTAAAAAAGATCCAAGTAGCCAGCTTTATGAGCCTGATTCATCATTCCCGCAGGTGAATAAAAGTAAGATGACACTAATGCTCATTCCTGCACTTGCCTTTAATCAGGAGGGCTACCGCCTTGGTTATGGGGGTGGTTATTTTGATCGATTGATTGATAGCTGGGATACTAAATATCTAGTGACGCTTGGAGTAGGCTATTATGAGCAGCTCTTAAAGTGGAAGCACGATGAGCATGATAAGAAGCTCAACCATATTTTTCTTGCTAATAAGTCCTGTGCTATTAAGTGCTTTGATATTTATCACTCAGGTTAAGTGCCTGGTACGTCTGCCTAAGCCAGTTTTGCATTTTATTTTTTATATGCTCAAGGTCTTGCTCAGTTTTTCCCTCAAAGCGCATAGTCAGGCTTGGCTCTGTGAGGGATGCTCTAATTAGTCCCCAGCCATTTGCAAAGGATATTCTTAGTCCATCTAATGTCGAGATATTTATAATTTCAGGGTCATTGATGGATGCAATCAAATGTTTTATCACACGATGTTTATCTACATCAGACACGGGTGTGCGTATTTCAGGTGAACAGATGCCTACCTGGTATGATTGAATGATATCTGTAAATGATTTATTTTTTTGCTCACAAAGTTTCAATATTCGTGCGCCGGTCAGCATGCCATCGTCACAGCCAATCCATTCATCTTGAAAAAAGATATGGGCGCTCATCTCGCCAGCCATTGGCGCATTTAGATCTCTCATTCTCATTTTTATTCTTGAGTGACCAGTAGTCCAGATTTCAGGAGTTCCTCCGTGTTTTTTAATATGAGCGGCCAAATGATCAGAGCATTTAATGTCAAAAACAATGGGAGTTCCTTTGGGGTAATTTTTAAGAACGTTTTCAGCAAGAAACATAAGAATTCTATCGGTTAGAATAATTTCACCACTTCCGTCCACGATCCCAATGCGATCAGCATCGCCATCAAAACCTACCCCTAATGCTGCTTTGTGGGTAATTACCGCAGCACGAAGATCTTGCATATTTGATGGATCGATGGGGTCTGGGTGGTGATTTGGGAAATTGCCATCTACCTCACAAAATAGCGGAATGACTTCACAGCCAAGTGCGGTGAAAAGCTCTTCTGCGACAACGCCACCTGTGCCATTTCCACAATCTACTACAATTTTGACCGGTTTAGATAACTTGTATTTCTCGGTGATGGCTTTGATATAGGCCGGCTTGATGGCAAAGGGTTTTATGTCCCTGAGGTGTTCAGCGTATACTAAATCGTTATTAACGATTCGGTCATAAATGTTTTTAATTTTTTCATCTAGTAAAGTATCGTCATTTATTATGATCTTAAGGCCGTTATAATGCTTGGGTGAGTGAGAGGCAGTAAGGATTGCTGCAGCTTTTAGCTTTAAATGGACTCTAGCAAAATATAGCATGGGGGATGTACACAAACCCAAGTCAGTGATTAACATTCCGCTTGCTTTAAGACCAGCTAAAAATCCTGTGTACAGTGATTCAGAGGTGAGGCGACCATCACGGCCAGTCACAATCGCATCATGCCCATGGAGCAATGATTCAGAACCAACAGAGAGCCCAATTGCGTAACAAAGATCTACCGATAACTCATTATCTGAAACAGGACCACGAATATCATAGGGTCTAAAGACCGACAGACAAGGATTTTTTGGAATTTTATAGGTCATTTATTTTGCAATTACGTCTTGCCCTTGTGCAACTGCATGAATTCCAGTGCTTCCAAAGCCTGAAGCCCCACGCTTGGTTTTTTCAAAGTGTTCAACGACCTCAAATTGTGGCCGAATGACTGGTAAAAAGACAAGTTGGGCTAGCCGGTCACCTGGTTGCATGGTAAAAGGAGTTTTGCCCCGATTCCAGCAAGATACCATCAATGGTCCTTGATAATCTGAGTCAATGAGGCCAATCAAGTTGCCTAAAACGATACCATACTTATGCCCCAATCCAGATCGAGGGATTACGGTGGCACAAGTTCCAGGGTCGTTGATAAAGATTGCAATACCAGTGTTAATTAAAATTGACTCACCAGGCTCAATAGTCATATCAGCATCAATACATGCACATAAATCTATGCCAGCTGATCCTGAGGTTTCATATTTGGGAAACTTAAATTCGGATCCAATCCTATGATCAAGGATTTGAACTTGGATGGAGTGATTCACTTGTGATCTCCTGATTAACGAACAATGTGGGGTATGCCAGTGTTCTCTTCAATAATTTGACGAATTTGAGAAATTTGTCTTTCATTAAATTTGTATGCTTTTACAAGTCGGCTAATAGTATCATCTATTTTCTGTTTAGTGAAATGAATATCGTTATTTTTTGTTTCAAAGTGACTTTCAATAAGGTAACCAATTGAGTTTTTTGATATTTTTACTGGAACATCAACGATTTTGACATTTGTTCCGATGGGTGTGCGCTGAAAAAGTGCCTCTATATCAGATGGGTACATACTCACACATCCTGAGGTGCTTCGTATACCGATTCCAGTGATATCATTGGTGCCATGAATAAGATAGCTTGTGTGAGACAGTCTCATTGAATGCTCACCAAGAGGGTTATCAGGCCCAGGAGGTACTCGCTTCGGGAGTTTGACACCATTGTCGAGCTCTTCTTCATGTACTGATTTAGGCACATTCCACACAGGCAAGTGTCGCTTCCCTGTAATTTTAAAATCACCCAACGGCGTTGACCAGTCTTTTCTACCTGTACCTACTGAGTAAATAAAAACGCGCCCTTTTGTTGTGAAATCATATAAACGGTTTTCGGCAATGTTGACAACAATACCGCTTCTTGTTGACGTAGGTAATATCGTATAGGTGGGATTAAAAATTAGTTCATCTGCTCGCAGGTCATCAAAGTTGATGTTTGGATTGGCTCTTGCCAATAGATTTGGGGCAACATCAAGTCGCTTTGCAAGCGTGAGCAGATTATCATTTGGCCCAGCAGCAACCACCTGGAGTGCGCCAGCAACTTTGCCGTTATGGGGGAGGGCTAGATCGTATCCATAGGCAAAATTAATTAAAAAGACAAGTAGAATCATTAACAGTCCTTGTTAGATGAAAAAAATAAAACCAAAGCTATTATAGACCATGAAACGTAAATCCAAGAAATTAAAATAATATAACCTGCAAATTGACCATAAATAATATGGTAATTGTTGTAGTAAGTATAATATTCTATAAACATTATGCCAACAAGGGTTTGGGCAATGATCGCAGTAAAGATTATACCTAAGAGCCCCAGCATCTTCTTGTGAGGAAGTAGTAACATAAATAATAAGAATAACGAGATTGATTTAAAAAGCAGCCAAGCCCACCAGAAGCTCAGCCAGTTTGGGAAAATTTCAGATAGTGCTGCTACGATAGCAAATATCCCTAAAATATATATAAATATTTGGATGTGAAGTGGTATAAAATACTGGCAGCGAGTAATTTTTGTCAGTGTTGTAGCGATATAAAATACAAATAAGTAAGAAAAGATCAGCAGTGAAATGAGTGTAGAATATTGGAAATCGAAAATACTCGGCAATAATTCCCCAACCTCATGCATAACGCCTTCTGTTAAACTGATTGAGAATGGAACAAAGAAAAACTCTTCAAAGGCCGTTTGATAATTATTTAGAAGGGGAGTGTGATAAATAACAAATAGAATAAGCAGAAAGCTGGGGATAAACCCAATAAGTGTTGATAAGGTCAATGTTGCGACATGGTCAAAAATATCGGTCTTTGCAGCTTTTTTACACTGCATGACCAGCTTATTAAATAATTTATAATACATTATTTAAATGTCCGCCCAATTCGATATTGTTGGAATGGTTGTTAATGGGATATGCTGTCACTGCAGGGATTGCAGTTGTATCAAGCTCAATTGGCGGGGCAGAAGGAGGGTTGTAGTTGGCTCTACTGACACGTGTCCAGTTGTTTGCAATCGTATCGGCAATATCATCAGACACATCACAATTTAGATAGGCTCTTGACTCAACAATCTCCTCATAACTGGTCTCCAGGCTTGATAAGCTCTCCTTATTATTTTGTGCTTTAGCCTCCATAATAATCAATGAGCCTATGGATAGAAGTGATAGTGCGCCAAAGTATAACCCTGTCACCATTGCATAGCAAAATATGGAAAATGGAATTAGCTGGATTAGGTTAAGATAAGTTTGGCTCGATATGCTGAAGTGGGTTTTTTTCAGCTCTTCGGAAAGCCACCTTTTAACTGCAGCTGATTGGTATGAGGAGGCGGGAGCGTCATTTATATTTGCGAGTATTTCCTGTGCATCAAGGGTATACCGGAACTCGTTGCCAATCTCAGAACATTTAGCAGAACTTGAAATATTGTCTAATTGGTTAAGGCCGCCATGAATATATCCAATACTGCTGGTAACGGGGTTGCTTGATAATTTTGGTAGATTTATCGTCTGGGCGACGAAACCGCAAAATGCATCATGGGTTACAAAGTCAAAAAACTGATCATACATATTGCGGCGGTCTAAATGATTGAGTAAAAAGGTTTGCATGTTATAGATAGAGGACTCAAATGTTTCTTCTCGGCTAATCTGGAAGGGTTGGTGTCTTTGTTCAAATTCTAACATTAGGCTGAGGCTGGATGACCATAAAATACATATTTTTGCAACGTTCTCTTCGTTGACTGTGCCTCGGTTGACGATTTCTAGTAATTTATCTAAGTTATATTCTAACTCTTTTTTGCAAAGTATTGAGTAAACGATTTTTTCCTTTTCCATATTTTGCCTCCTGGCTTTTCGAAATTATAGTTATTAATTAGATGTTTTGTTAAAAAAGTTGTAAAAAAATGGAGAATATGTTAACACTTTAATATATTTCACGCCGAGAACTTCAATTTAGCGGGTGCTATTTATTTAGTTGCTATTTTGGACGGTGAATGTTTAACCCAATTGAGAGAAAATATGCTTAATAAAATTGAAATGTTTAAGAGTGGTATACACTTTGGCCACAAGCCCCGTTACTGGAACCCACAAACCGCACCCTTCGTATATGGTAAGCATCCTGAGCTTGACCTGCACATTATCGACTTAGATAAAACCTTATTAATGTTTGATAAAGCGCTTCAGTTTGTCAGAAAGACAGTACTGTCAAAAGGTAACATCCTGTTTGTTGGCACAAAAAGAAATGCACAAGAAATCATTCATGCCTACGCAAACAGTGTCAATATGCCATATGTAACTAGCCGTTGGTTAGGGGGCATGTTAACAAACTTCAAAACAATCAAGCGCTCTGTTGAAGCACTTAAAAATATGGAAGAACAGTTTGAGAGCCAGCGATTTGAGGGCTACACCAAGAAAGAACGACTTACGTTCGAGCGTCGTCTTGAAAAACTTCGCAGCAACCTTGGTGGTATTAAAGATTTAAAAACACTCCCTGATGCAATATTTGTTATCGATGTAAACCACGAGAGCATTGCGGTTAAAGAGGCCAATAAGCTAGGTATTCCTGTTATTGGAGTGGTTGACACTAACTCCTCTCCTGAAGGGGTACAATATGTTATCCCAGGTAATGATGATGCTGTTTCTGCAATTATGTATTACGTCAAACATGTTGCTGAAATCATCAAAGTCGAGCAAGAGAAAATTGCGCTTGTAGAGAAGAAAGAGCAAGAAGAGAAGGCGGCACAGGCACCTAAGATAACTAAGGTGGCGCAAGATGATAAAGCGCCTGCGGCCAAGGTTGAGGTAGCTGATAAGGAGCCCGCAGCTAAAAGATCAGTAAAACGGGTTGCGAAAGTTGATGCCGATACTGAAGTGCCAAAGAAAAAGGTCATCAAGAAGAAAGTTCAGGGTACAGCTGATAAGGATGCGGCACAAAAGCCAAAACCGAAAAGCGTGGCTAAAGCTAAGGATACTGACGTAAGTGAGAAAAAGGTAACCAAAGCGAAAAAGCCAGCAAAGGCAGCGGCCAAGACTGATGAAGCTGACAAACCAAAGGCTGCTAAGAAGGCCGCTGCTGTGACAAAAAAGAAAGTCACAAAGGCGTCTTCTAAAAAAGCCGTAGAAAAGGAGTAGTTATGGGAATAACAAAGCAAGATATTCATGAGATTCGTCAAATCACAGATGCCCCTATCTTAAAGTGTAAGAAGGCACTAGAAGAAGCCGGCGGGGATAAAGAAAGAGCGATTGAGATACTGCGTGAAATGGGCACTGCTACAGCACAGAAAAAAGGTGCTCGTGTTGCCTGTGAGGGAGTTGTCGCAATTAAAATGCAAGATCAGCAGCTGATAATCCTAGAAGTTAATAGTGAAACTGACTTTGCTGCTAAAAATGAGTTTTTCAAAAACTTTGTGAGTCAGGTTGCTAATACCATAATGGATTCGGATGTTAACGATGTACAGGGTTTATCTGATATCAAGCTAGAAACAGGTCAAACACTAGAAGCGACCCGGCAAGAATTGGTTGGGAAAATTGGTGAAAATATCCAGGTCAGACGTTTTGAAAAGATGGTTGCTGATGAGGGCTTGCTAGCATTCTACCAACACGGTGAGAAAATCGGTGTGATTGTTAAACTGGCTAAAGGGTCTGCAGATATTGGGCGTGATGTTGCGATGCAGATTGCCGCCACAAATCCTTCTGCGCTCAACAAGGACCAGATGGACCCGAAATTGATTGCTAAAGAAAGAGAGATTTTTCAATCTCAAGTTGATGGTTTAAATAAGCCAGAAAATGTACTTGAGAATATAATTAATGGAAAATTAAACAAGTTTATTAACGAGAACACAGTACTTGGCCAAGCGTTTGTTAAAGATCCAAAGCTAAGTGTAGGTGATTACCTTAAGCAGAACGACACGGAAGTGGAGAGCTATATCCGCTTCGAGCTCGGTGAAGGAATCGAAAAAAAGACAGTGAGTTTTGCAGATGAAGTCGAACAAGCTAAAGGAAGTGTCTAACAGCAGCTTCCCGTATCCACGAATACTTTTGAAATTAAGCGGGGAATCTCTTCAAGATAAAGAGAGTCCCTCTTTTTTATGTGCAAAAACAATTGATAGGATTGTGAAGGAAATCTTGCCTGCAATGAAATTGGGCCTTCAGCTTGGGATAGTTGTTGGTGGTGGCAATTTATTCCGCGGTGCGCAATTATCGCAAACTGGTATCAGCCGTGTATCTGCAGATCAGGTAGGTATGCTCGGTACAATGATTAACGCATTGGCCTTAAGGGATGTATTTGAGAGTCACTCACAAGTTACACGAGTCATGTCCTCGATTCCAATGAGCGGAGTTGTTGATCACTATGATCGCCGAAAGGCAATGCATCATCTAGGTCTTGGTAGGGTTGTTATTTTTGCAGGTGGTACCGGTAATCCTTTTGTAACAACAGACTCAGCAGCATCTTTGCGTGCGATTGAGCTGGATGCAGATCTTCTCGCAAAAGCATCAGATGTTGACGGTATATATGATGGTGACCCAAAGCTTCCTGGTAAGCATGTGAGATACGAAACAGTCACGTTTAATGAAGTAGTTAATAAAGAATTGAAAGTGATGGACTTGGCTGCTTTCTGTCAATGTCGAGATCACAATATGCCGCTAAGAGTATTTGATATCAACAAACCTGGAGCAATCTCTAATATGTTGATGGGAGCAAATGAAGGCACTTTGGTATTTAATAAATAAGGGGTAAACAATGGCGCAAGTTTATGATGATTGTACAAGACGAATGCAGGAATCCGTTAACGTATTTATCGAAGAGTTGAAGGGTATTCGCTCTGGTAGGGCGCACCCAAGTATTCTTCACAGTATTAAAGTCGACGCTTATGGAACACCAACTGCTCTACAGCACGTTGCCTCAATTTCTGTAGATGATGCGCGTACTCTATCTGTGGCCCCGTATGATAAATCGTTGATGGAGGTCGTTGAAAAAGCCATCCGTCAGAGTGATCTGGGTCTAAATCCAGCTGCAGCGGGTACAATAATTCGAGTGCCAATGCCAGCGTTATCTTCTGAGAGAAGAGTAGAGCTTGTTAAGCTGGTAAAATCTGAAGGAGAAAAGACGAAAGTTGCTGTTAGAAATATCCGCCGCGATATTATATCTGACCTTAAGGATAGTGAGAAAAACAAGGTCATAAGCGAAGATGATCTTCGCCGTCACGAGGTGCAAATCCAGAAAATCACTGACAAAATGACATCAGATATTGATATTAAAGTTCAAGAAAAAGAGAAAGAAATCAGCACGGTTTAATGACATTGGCACAGCTTAAGCACCTTGCAATTATTATGGACGGTAATGGGCGATGGGCAAATGCCAGGGGTCAGGCTAGACAGGATGGTCATGAAATGGGTGTTGACCCAGTCAAGCAAGTAATTAAGTATTGCCTAGAGCATTCGCAGATCAACACATTAACATTGTTTGCATATAGTCTAGAAAATCTTGAGCGCCCGAAGTATGAAACGATATATATAGAGCAGCTGCTTTTACGTGCCCTTTGTGCAAATATTTCCCAGCTATGTGAAAAAGGCGTGCGGCTTAAAATTATAGGTGATTTAGCAGGAGTGGCCACCAATGTTAAAAAGCAGATATTAGATTATGTTGATTTAACAAAAGCAAATACGAGACTTCAGCTAAATATTTGTTTTCGCTATTCTGGCCGCTGGCATATTATGAATGCCATGAATTCAATTACTAAAAGACCCGTTACTGAGGATGATATCAAAAATTATATCAATAATGACCTAGGTGATGATCCAGACCTTTTGATACGAACAGGCGGTGAGCTAAGAATTAGTAATTTTTTGCTATGGAATATCGCTTACACTGAACTTTACTTTTTAGACAGATATTGGCCTGATTTCTCAGTGGATGATCTAAAAGGAGCAATTGAACATTTTAATCAACGTCAAAGAAGATATGGAAAGGTAGAAAATTATGTGGAATGATACGGACTTTACTCAAAGAGCGATTACAGCCCTGGGTCTTTTTGTTTTAGTGCTGAGCTTGTTTATGGTCTCCAGCGTTGTTGCCAGAGATGTGATTCTTCTTATTGTTATCATCGGATCCACCATGGAATCGTTTAATTTGCTCGGGAAATCTCTAATAAGCGAGCTTTTTTTTATCATAATTATTGGACAACTATTTCCTTCAGTAGGCGCGTTATTGGTCGGGTTAGCTTGGATTATAATCACCTTACACGTTATTAATCGTATTTTAGGAAATGATGGCGTTAAGGGTGTTGATTTTAGTCTGATGCAAGCTATGGCCCTTTATGGGGTCTATGGGGCTTTTTCACAAGATCCAGTCATTATCTTTAAAGCCATCATTATCGTCATAAGTGTCGATATTTTTTCATATGTTGGGGGGAGAGTTCTGGGTCAGTTTTACGAGGTATTGCCGGACAGCCCGGGTAAATCTCTTGAAGGGTTTGTGTCTGGCGCATTGGTGGCTGGAGTTATCGGACTAGTGCAGGGGTTTATGTTCTGGCAAGTGCTGGTGATCGTTTTATTAGCCATGATCGGAGATGCATGGGCAAGTGCGATTAAACGATTTGCAAAGGTGAAGGATTCGGGGTATATTTTGCCAGGACACGGAGGAATTTTAGACCGTACAGATAGTTGGCTCCCTGTGCTTTTTTTAGTCAGATTTTTTTGACATAACAAATAGGATGTTTTATGCGATTATATAGCTGCTCCATACTAATTTTTTTAATGAGTATCTTTTCCATTGGCTTTGCTAAAGAGGTAAGTTCGATACATGTATCTGGTAACTACGGGGTAAGCAAGAGCGCAATTGTAAAAGCTGCTCAAGTAAAAGTCGGTCAGGATCTATCGAGTGAGGATCTCATAAAGATTATTCACAATATTAGTAATAAGCTTCAAATCGAGCGAGTAAATGTCAGCTTGGTTGATGGGAAGCTAATTATTCATGTAAAGGAGTCCCTTAAAATATCAAAGGTGACATTAAATTTATCGGGCGGAATAAACAAAGAAAATGCTAAAAAAGTCCTAAAAGAATACGACGTTCAGGCCAATGAGTATTTCAGCGATAAAAATATGCAATTGGTTATTCGAGCACTAAAGGATATCTCAGAGCAAATGGGGTATAACGACGTTGAGATTAGTGTTGATTACAAAGTATTGAAATCACAGTCACTGGCAATTGAGATCAGTATTCATGGGACAGAAGGTTATATTATTCGAGCATTGTCATTTGATGGGGCAACACGATTTAGTGATCGCCAGCTAAATGAGATTTCACGATTATCTGTAACTGGTTTATTGTCGCCGCTGACGGGAGACGATTATTTTTCTCAGCTTAGACTGAAGATAGCGCAGGGCTCACTATATGAGGCCTACGCTAATATCGGCTATTACAATGTCAAAATAAGAACGGATATCGAGAAATTTGTCGCCTCAAAACAGGTAAGCATTAAATTTGTAATTGATGAGGGCGAATTAACAAAAATCAACAGTGTGAGCTTCAAAGGAATACCTGACGCGCCCGCGAAGAAGCTTGAGTCGATTGGTATTAAAAAAGGAGAGCCCTTTGCAAGAAATCGCATGCGCCTTGCGGAGGATATACTTGAGAATCATTACAGTGATCAAGGTCGTCATGGCACAGATGTAAAAACATTTATAAAGCCGATTGGTCGTGATTTAGTTGACCTAAGCTTCAACGTTAAAAAGACGAAGCCAGTAAAGATTCGGTTTATCCAGTTTATGGGAAATAATAAGACACTCGATGCAACCATGAGACATTATTTTGAAATCGTTGAAGGTGAGCTTTATTCTAAGACAAAAATTGAGAGGGCACTGATTCGGTTAAGAGATTTAGCCTACCTTGAATCAGCGGATTTTGAAGTGATCCCTGTTAAAGGTGTTAAGGATACGGTTGATGTTGTAATAAAGATTAAAGAAGGTAAGTCAACAACCATCTCCATGAAAGGCTCTTATGATGCCCGGGCAGGGCTGGTATTCTCATCAGAGTTTTCAGACCAAAACTTCCTTGGTACTGGAAAGATGTTATCAGTTGATATTGAGCGTGCATTGAACGGAATGAATAAGTTCAATATCAATGCATACAGCCCCATTTCCTATCTGAATCAGAATTGGTCTGAGAGTTTTGGGCTGGGCTACCAAAGTACTGTAGCCAACATCCAAAAAAGCTCAACGAACGACAATGCTAAAAAAGCCAGCTCTGAAAACCGCTATATTAGTAAAAAGTTTTACTTGAGTGTAATTGAGCACATCCCATATGATTCAAATACCAGCTTCTTGTTAGGTATTCAGCCAAGCTTTAGGCATATTGAAAATGCAAAAGAGGGAAGTATAGCAAGAATTTTTGAGGATAAGCATGGTGCTACATTCAGAGATTTGCAGCTTATTTCAGGCCTCAAAGGTCGCTATCGTGATCAGTATATTGGGAATTGGGACGGTGACCTAAAGCTGACATACTCACCTAACTTGTCTGGAACGATTAGTTACTTCAAATTGTATTCCAGATTAGAGGGCCACATGAAATTGATCCGCATCGCTGATCAGGACGTGGAGCTTAATCCAGTATTCAAATACGGATTTGGTGCAGGTATTGGGAACGAGACATCTTTCCCTTACTTCCAGAAATTTATTGTGGGGCAGGATATTACCTTAAGAGGATTTGATCAAACAGCAGTTGGCCCATATAACCTCTACACGGGCCAAAATAACATGCAGGTAGTGGACTATATTGGTGGTGATAGCTTTGGTTCATTAAATTTAAGTCTCTGGCTCCCGTCTTTCAATCCTGAAATGTTTGTTCCTGGGGTTTACTTAGATGCAGTCTCAATATCCTCAAAAGACTACCCAGGCACAGGTTTAAGGTACTCAAGTGGCTTTGCGATGAAGTTCAATACGCCAATGGGAATGATGAATGCTGCATATGCACTTACAACACATAAGTCCAATGATCACGACAACGAAGAGAGATTCTGGATTTCGATGTCAGGGAACTTGTGATTCATTGTTGGCTCATGCTAGTATGTATTAAATTTGGATTCAAGGAATTTCTATGAAGCGATTATCCACCTACTTAGCAGCAGGGATGTTTATGTGCTCCGCTGTGTTTGCCTCCGGTTACTTTCAGTCAACCCCATCAGCAAGTCTTACTCAGAACATTGCCACTGTTGATATGGAAGTAGTTTTCAAATCACCTGTTTTTTCTGATGAGCAAGCTAAGCTTAATGAGAAGTTTAAGCCAGAAAATGAAGCACTTCAGCAAAAAGCAAAAGACTTAAAGGCAGATTTTGAAGCACTAAGTAAAAATCGGGAGTCTATGCCAGCTGATAAAATCAAAACAGTTGAGACCGGATTAGATAAGCGTCGTGCAGAGTTTGTAGCTGAGAGCGCTAAGCTCAGTAACACTCAGTTATCTGAATTCCAGGAACTGTCTAACAAGTTTATTAACGCTGTTAAACAAGCAACCAAAATAGTCGCTGAAGATAAGAAATTATCACTGGTTATTACCCAATCTGATGCCACAACACCTTACGTCAGCAAGTCACTTGATATCACTCAGCAAGTTATTGACAAAGTAAAGCTGTAGATGTCCTACTATCCGATTGAAGCCACCTCCATTTCAGAGCTGGCTTCTCTTATTGATCGACCATATAAATCGCCAACAAATGTGAAAATAGACTCAGTGGCAGCACCTGAGCACGCCTTAAATACCTCGTTAATTTTTCTAACATCAAAAAAGAAGATTTTGACTGCAAGTGTCGTTCTTACAACCGAGAATATTGCCACAGCAATGAATATTGATGCAGTAATTATCAGTCAATCACCCCGTTTAGATTTTGCTAAATTGATAGATCAACTGAAATTTAAGAAAAAGAGTCCATCAGGAAAGATTGCAAGCTCAAGCATTATAAGTCAAAGTGCGTCGGTTGCGCCTTCAAGTACTATTGGGGAGTATACTTCAATTGGACCTAATGCTGTAATCTCTGAAGGGGTTAAGATTGGTAAAAACACAACCATTGATCCTGGTGCGATCATCTTAGAGGGCGTTGAGATCGGTGATAACTGCACTATCCAAAGTGGGGCAGTAATTGGTTCTTGTGGATTTGGCTATGAGAGAACCCCGGAAGGTCATTGGTATAAGATAAAGCACCTGGCAACTGTGAAACTAGGCAATAATGTTCATGTCGGTGCTAATACAACAATTGATAGAGGGATGCTGGTAAATACCGTAATAGGTGATGGGGTAAAAATAGATAACCAATGTCAGGTTGCACATAATGTTTCTATTGGTGATAACACAATAATGGCTGGGTGTAGTGGTATTGCAGGCAGCACCCAGGTCGGAAAAAATTGCATGATCGGTGGTGGTGTTATTATTAAAGACCATATAACACTTACAGATGGGGTTATCATAACCGGGGGATCGATGCTTGCTAATGACGTCACGCAGCCCGGGATATTCTCATCTGGCATGAATGCAATATCAAACCGAAAATGGTTAAGAAACCATCGTAGATTGCTTAACTTGGACGAATCATTAAGGGCTCTAGAAGATGAAAGATGAGATAAGATCAGCCTTACCACACAGCGACCCATTCATATTGCCAGATAGAATTATAGAAATAGATGAGAAGGGCTTTATTCATGCCCAGAAAGAAATCCACCCTGATGATCATTTTTTACAAGGACATTTTGATAATAACCCGGTTTTTCCTGGAGTTATGCTTATTGAAACCATGGCACAGTCAGCCGGTGTTTTATTAAATCGATTGAACAAGGAATCAAAGATATTATTTCTAGCAAGAGTACAAGATGCAAGATTTAAGGCGCCCATCGTTCCCTCTTGTGTGATAGATATAAAGGTCAATATGATTAAGCACAGGAATGCAATATGGGTTTTTGATGCCTTGATTGAGCTAGGCGGTCGCATTACAACATTGGCACAAATTACACTTGCTTCAGGAGAGGGTTAATGTCAAATATTCATCCAACAGCAATTATCGATACAACCGCTAGCATTGCACAAGGAGTTACGATTGGTCCTTATGCGGTAATTGGAAAAAATGTTTCAATTGGAGAAGGATCAGTTATTGGCGCACATGTGCAAATTGTATGTAATACATCGATTGGATCCGGGAATAATATATTTGCTTTTAGCGTTTTAGGTGGCGATCCAGCTCATAAACAACATGAAAAAGATGATGAGACTTGGCTTGAAATTGGAAACAACAATATTATCCATGAATATGCAGTTATTCACCGCGGTGCTAAGGTTTGCGGTGGTAAAACAGTGATTGGTAATCACAATTATATTATGTGCTATGTACATATCGGACATGATTGTTTTATTGGCGATCATGTCACCATGGTTAATAATGTCAATTTAGCTGGATCTGTTCATATTGAAGATTACGCATATCTGGGGGCATTCTCCGCGTGTGTTCAGCGTACAAGAGTGGGCTCATCTGCACTGCTTAATCCGCGAATGATTACTCACAGAAATATTATGCCGTATATGATTGTTGAGGAGAAGAAAGTCTGTGGTATTAATAAGATCGGCCTTGAGCGCAGGGGATACAGTTCAAATGATATCGAAAAGATCAGGCAGCATTACCGGTTAATCTGCCGAGAGGGGATGCTGTTTAAAGATGTAAAAGACACACTGGGTAGAATGGAATGTGAATATGCAAAATATTTAGCTACATTCCTCGATTATGGGCCGGTACTGCGCTAGAACATTTGTTAGCTGGTCACTTTTTGATAATTTACCTCTTAATCTCTCAAGTCCATTTATTTGTTTTTTAATATGCTCAGCATCTTGTGACAGAATATGTTCTCCCAGTGTTAATGCATTACATTGTCCCATTGTAAATTCTTTTAATATTTCTTCCTTTAATATGAGATTGGGCAGGGAGATCCATTTGGTGGATAAACACATCTTAATTATCCAGCCGCTTAATACCCCCATTTTATATGTGACGCAAAGCGGAATTCCTCTCAGGGCCAACTCAAGTGTAGCCGTTCCACTGCAGCAAACAGCATAATCTGCCTCAATATTTGCAATCGGTGTGTTTTCAATCATGTTATTATCAACACCTAGTTTATTTGCTAGCTCCTGGTTATGGGTTTGACCTATATAATATGTCGCCTTGATGTTATGTGACAATAGCAGTTTTCTGAGCTTTTCATAAATTGGAATTAATTGGAGCAGTTCTTGCTTCCGGCTTCCAGGCAGTAGGGCAATTTTCTTAATCGGAAAATTCGGACAACATGGATGTATTTTTCTCACAAGCGGTTGCTGTACTTGGTGGATTTTCAAATTGGGGTGAGTTAAAAAAGGAGTCTCTATATCGTAAAAATAGTATAGTGTGTCTACATATTTTGCTAAAGTATTAATTCTTTTCTTACCCCACGCAAAAAGTTGAGGCGGGACATAGTAGTGAACGGGGATTTTCAGAGGAGCAATCTTTTTAACTAGGTGCAAATTAAACCCAGGAAAATCAACCATCAAAATCAAATCAGGCTGCCAATTTAATATGTCTTGATAAGTTTCATCAAATATTCTTTTAAAAAATCTAATGTTTTTTAATACTTCGATAAGGCCAACCACAGATAGCTTATTATTATAAGTTAAAATATCCACCCCATTTTGTGCCAGTAGATTGCCCCCAATCCCTCGGGATATAACAGGCCGATCCTTGATTGCATTGAGAAATTCCAGTGCATAAGTCTCTCCAGAAAAATCACCGGCTATCACGAATACTTTTAGTGGCTTCATAGACGGTTGACCTTCTGATTACATCGCCTTACGATATCATACTATGGTTGACAGTTCACTCAAAATAGTCGGTGTCGATGAGGCAGGACGGGGGCCCCTCGCTGGCCCAGTTGTCGCAGCTGCTGTTTCTTTAAACTCAGCGATTGCTGGATTGGATGATTCAAAAAAGCTCTCCAAAGCCAAGAGAAAAAAGTTATTTCACGAGATTACCCAGCACCCATGGGCATTTGCAGTTGTCAGCCCACGAGAGATTGATCGGTATAATATCCACCACGCCAGCCTTTTAGCCTTTGAAAGAGCAATAAAGGTGTTCCCTGGACAGGTGGGGCATATCCTAGTCGATGGGAAATATACCCCCAATTGGGACTACTCTTCTGAGGCAGTGATTAAAGGTGATCAAAAGTTCAAAGAAATATCAGCTGCATCCATTATTGCTAAAGTAATTCGTGATATGATGATGGAGAATTTACACCAGATATACCCGATGTATGGTTTTGATCAACATAAAGGTTACCCAACGGCAAAACATATTAAATCCATGAATGAATATGGTTTGACACCTGCCCACCGGCACTCATATGCGCCTGTTAAAAACATATTAGAGGCCGTGCAATGAGTTTTGTACATCTGCAAGTTCACAGTGAATATTCATTACAAGACAGCCTGGTGAGAGTCGGAGAGCTAATTGATTGCGTCGATCAAGCAAATATGCCAGCAGTTGCATTATCAGATGTGGATAACCTCTTTGCTTTTGTGAAATTTTATCAAAGCTGCCTTGCAAAGGCGATCAAGCCCATCTGCGCTGTAGAGTTAACAGTTAATGTTTCAAAACACTCTGGCCGGGTAATTTTAATTGCTAAAAATTATAAAGGATACCAAGCTCTTTTGCGTTTAACATCAATGCGCTATTCAGATCACCCCAGAGGGGTTCCAATCGATAAATATAAGACATTATGTGACAATTTAATTGCGATCATCTCTCCTTGGCAGGGCATCACTAGTAATTTATTGTCCGATGGGAAATTTGAACTGGCAGAGCAAGTGCTCTCACAATTGAATAGTTTATTTCCTAAAAGGTTCTACCTTGGATTAATACGCCATAAATCACAACAACATACACAATGTGACTCATTTCATATGACCATGTGTAAAAAATTCGCAATAGCACCTGTCGCACTCGGAGCAGTATGCTTTTTAAAATCAGAAGAATTTGAGGCGCATGAGGTCAGAGTATGTATTAATTCAGGACGGTTGTTAAACGATCGCTCTCGCCCGAAAAATTATACCCCTGAGCAAGCATTCGCATCCGAAGAACAAATGAGAGCTCGATTTCACGATATACCTGCCGCAATCGAAAATGCAGTTCGCATTGCACAGAGTGCTAATGTTGAACTTGAGCTTGATAAAGTGTTCTTGCCAGAAGTTAGCCCACCCTCAGGCACACTAGAGGATTATTTTCGTCATATGGTAAAATCTTGTTTTGATGACCGATGTGTCAACAACCAGCCATTAGATGAATACCAGCAGCGATTAGAT
>MDSV01092704.1_pt1 | contig 35906 bp, 39 predicted proteins | sample 810851 | NCBI WGS metagenome assembly MDSV01 (sample SAMN05326640, study PRJNA326480) | marine metagenome | isolation source: seawater | place: Atlantic Ocean: North East | collected 2012 | reverse complement strand
TCAATATCAAGAAATTTATGAATAAAATTATAATTCTTAATGGTCCAAACCTCAACCTTTTAGGTGAAAGAGAAAAAAATCAATATGGAAGTTTTACCCTTAAAGATATTGAAAAAAAATGTAAAGAATATGCAAATAAAAATAATATTGAACTTTCTTTATTTCAATCTAATATAGAAGGTGAATTAGTCACTCAAATTCAAAAATCAAGAGAAAATCAAGACGGTTTAATAATTAATGCGGGCGGTTACACTCATACCTCAGTAGCAATCTTTGATGCCTTAAAGATATTAAAAATTCCAATAATTGAATTGCATATAAGTAATATTTATAATAGAGAAGATTTCAGACACAAATCTTTAATTAGTAAAGTTGCTAAAGGAGTTATTTGTGGTTTTGGGTCTGAAGGATATGTGATGGCGCTAGAGGCAATGAATAAATTTTTAGAAAAATGAAAATTGATAAAAAATTAATAAAAGAGCTTGTTGAAAATCTAAAAGAATTTGAACTTACAGAACTTGAATATCAAGAAGGTCAAACCAAAGTCAAAGTTTCAAAAGCTGCAAAAAATATTGAACAATTAAAAACAAGCGCAGTAGTGTCTCCAAATAAAGCAGTGCTTAAATCCTCAGACGACGGAGATGGAATAAGAGTCAAGTCTCCAATTATAGGAACCGCATATCTAGCAGCAGAACCAGGGGCTAAAAAGTTTGTCGAGGTTGGAGATAAAATCAAAAAAGGTCAAACAGTCATGATCGTAGAAGCAATGAAGACTATGAATCACGTACCTTCGACCGCAGATGGCGAGGTCAAAAAAATTTTAGTTGAAGATGGACAACCAGTCGAGTTTGGTCAAACTTTAATTCTTCTAAAATAAATTTCATAATGTTCAAAAAAGTATTAATTGCTAATAGAGGAGAAATAGCTGTTAGAGTTATAAGAGCTTGTAAAGAGTGGGGAATAAAAACTGTCGCTGTACACTCTGATGTGGACTCTGACTCCATGCACGTAAGACTTGCTGACGAAAGTGTATGTATAGGTTCTCATCAGCCTCAAAATAGTTACTTAAATATTTCATCAATAATGTCTGCAGTTGATCTAACTGGTGCTGAAGCTATTCATCCAGGTTATGGTTTTTTATCTGAAAATGCAAAATTTTCAGAAATTGTAAATAAACATGGTATAAAATTTATAGGACCAAGTGCAAAAATAATCTCACAAATGGGAGATAAGATCGAAGCTAAAAGGATTGCAAAAAAATATGGTTTACCTGTAATTGAGGGTTCTGAGGGTGGAGTAAAGTCCTTGGATGAAGCAAAATCTATTTGTAAAGAAATTGGATACCCTGTTTTAATTAAGGCGGCAGGAGGTGGTGGCGGAAAAGGAATGAAAGTAGTTGATGAAGAAAAAAAATTGGAAAATTTATTTCTTACTGCTAAATCTGAAGCAAAAAAATTTTTTAATAATGATGAATTATATATAGAGAAATATTTTAAAAACCCAAGACACATAGAGGTACAAGTTATATCTGGTAAAAATAAAACAGTTCATCTTGGAGAAAGAGACTGCTCAGTTCAAAGAAGACACCAAAAATTGATTGAGGAAACTCCAAGCCCAGTTTTAACAGAGGAACAAAGAAAAGATCTTTTGGAAAAAACTGTGAAAATGGTAGAACAAATTAACTATGAAGGTGCCGGTACTGTTGAATTTATCTTTGAAAAAGGAAAGTTTTATTTTTTAGAGATGAATACAAGAGTTCAAGTTGAGCATCCAGTTACTGAAGTTCAAACAGGTATTGATATAGTCAAGGAACAATTATGGGTGGCTTTTACTGGTGACACTGCTTTAAAACAAAATGACATAAACCCTAGAGGTCATACAATTGAATGTAGAGTTAATGCTGAAAATCCAGCTTTAGATTTTCAGCCCAGTCCTGGTACAATTACAGTTTGTCATCAACCATCAGGATTTAGGACTAGAGTTGATGGCTCAATATTTCAAGGCTGTAAAATTACTCCTTATTACGACAGTCTAATCGCGAAAGTAATTTGTAAAGGAAGAAATAGGACCGAGGCAATTCAAAGAACATTGCGATCTCTAGATGAGTTCGTTTTAGAGGGTATAACAACAACTATAGATTTGCATAAAAAAATATTAACTCATAAAAAGTTTGTAAGCTCTGATTTTGATACAAATTGGCTAGGGAAAGAGAAATTTTATTAAGCGTTATTACAATTTAGTAATTGAAGATCGTAGATTGCATGATCAAACGGAGTTAAGCTAGGATCTGATGCAAATGTCCATCCATTGAATATAAATACTTTTTCATTATCATTCTTTGTTAAATCCTTTACCTGCATATAAGCAACGCTATCAGATTTATTATTCACTTTTACTTTACCGCATTTTAAAATTTTAATCTCTAAAGGTCCAAATTTTTTACTTTCATTTAAATTAACTATTAGCTCTGAGGATTTAGCTGTAATTTTATCTAAACCGATTAATATTGCTTGCGATGATTTTAATTTTATCTTATTTTTTTTTGCCTTTAAATTTTGGTCTGAAGAAATATTTTCGTTCTCCTCCTCAAGTGTCTCAAAACTTGGTTTAATTTTATCTATATTTATTAAAGGTGTTGTTGTTATTTTATCCTCGGCAAAGGTAATATTTGTAAAGAGGAATAGTAAAATTAAGATTTGATATACTTTATTTCCAAGTTTCATATTTTTTTTTCAAATTATTTTTTCTAATTTTTACTGGCTTAAAACTATTAATTGTACCTGTTTGATTTTCTAAATGCTTTTTTTGCCATGAATATTTTCTTTCTTTATTTTCAGGTATTTTATCAATTGTATGGTGTATCCATAAAAACCAGTCTGATGTAATTTTAGTTGCCTCAATATTATTGGCATAAACAACCCAACGTTCGTTTTTTTTACTCTTATAATATTTGTTTCCATAATCATCTGAACCAACAAATTTTCCAAAAAATAGAGTTTTAAGAAAAGTTCCCAAAGTTTGTTTATTCCACCATGTAAAAATAATTTTTAAGCTCATACAAGAAATTTTAAATCCACACAATTTTAAATTGTATTATTAAATAATAGACACCTTATACAATTAATATATATCTAAATAAAGAGATTCCATTAAATTTATGAAAAAATATATTGTTGAAACTTACTATACTTGCACATTCAAGACTGTACATACTTTAAATAATTTAGATGATGCAGAATTATCAAAAATTGATCAAAGAACGGATGGAGATGTTGAGGTCATAGATGTCAAACTTAACAATCGTAAAACAAAAAAAGTAGGTAGTAAACAAGACGAAAGAGCGAATAAATCAAAATTAGATAAATCCTTAAAAGAAAATTTAAATAATCAAGTTAAGAACCCTCTAGATAGCCTTAAAAAAAATGATGCAGTAAATTTAAAAATAAAAGGAAACGCCAGATTTAAAATGCCTGATAGAAGAAAAGGATATATTCAAAAAGCACAAATTGGTGATCATAAAGTATACCTTCATACTGGGGAATATGATGATGGTAAAATAGGAGAGATTTTTATAGACACAAATAAAGAAGGTGAATTAGTTAAAGCAATGATGAATAATTTTGCAATAGCTATTTCTTTAGGCTTGCAGTACGGAGTTCCTCTTGATGAATATGTTGATGCCTTTATTGATACAAAATTTGAGCCATCTGGTAACGTGATTGGTAATGATAGAATTTTAAGTGCCTCGTCAATACTTGATTATGTTTTTAGAGAACTTGCAATTTCTTACTTAGGAAAAGAGGAATTAGCTCATACCCCTTCTATTGCAAGCACTAAAAATATTAGTTCAGATGATGGTGATGATAAGTTTCTTAAAATTGTAAAAAACATTACTTCTAAAGGTTTTGTTAGAAGCAACTATGAGGAAAAATTAGTTGATCTTTCTGACGTAAGAATTAATCTTAAAACTAAAAACTAACTCTTTTTAATTTTTTTTTCTAAACCTAGTTCTTTAAGTTGGTTGTCATCCACGTCAGATGGTGCCTGCATCATTAAATCTTGAGCATTTTGATTCATTGGAAAAAGAGTAACCTCTCTAATGTTCTCTTTTCCTGCTAACAACATTACAATTCTATCAATTCCTGGAGCAATGCCCCCATGAGGTGGAGCTCCATAACTAAATGCATTTATCATTCCACTAAACTTTTTGTCAACATCACTTTTATTATATCCAGCTATAGAAAATAATTTATACATTAGTTCGGGAATATGATTTCTTATTGCTCCAGAAGATAGTTCAATACCATTACAAACAATATCATATTGATAAGCTTTTATATCCAATGGTTTATCAAAATTTAATTTTTTAGGGTCCCCTTGAGGCATTGAAAAAGGGTTGTGGCTAAATACAACCTTTTTTAAATTTTCATCATACTCATACATCGGATAGTCAGTAATCCAACAAAAGGCAAATTGTTCTTGATTGATGATATTTAAGTCCTGAGCGATTTTGTCTCTTGCTAAAGATAGAATTTTTTCAATTTCTTTTTCTTTACCGCAAGCAAAGAAAATACTGTCCCCTATCTCTGCACTGCAACTTTTCATTATTTCTTTTAAAGAATCCTCACTAAAAAATTTTCCAACAGGGCCTTTACCTTTGATCTCTTCGTCTTTTTCCAGAGTAAAATAAGCTAAACCAGAAGCACCCTGATCTTTTGCCCATTTATCAATATTATCAAAAAAACTTCTTGGTTTATCTTTTGTGTTTTTTGTTACAATTGCTCTTACAATTGATCCTGATTTTACCAATTTTTTAAATATATCAAATTTTACATCATCTCTAGTGAATAGGCTAGTCAGCTCTTTTATTTCCAATGGATTTCTTAAATCTGGCTTATCGGTTCCATATTTTTTCATAGACTCTAGAAAAGGAATTCTTGGAAACTTTTCACTTAAAATTTTTTTTGATGAAAAATTTTTGAATAAATTTACCATTAGTTTTTCTACAACATTAAAAACATCTTCTTGTTCAACAAAAGACATTTCTAGATCAAGTTGATAAAATTCACCTGGACTTCTATCTGCTCTAGCGTCCTCATCTCTAAAACATGGTGCTATTTGAAAATATTTATCAAAACCAGAAATCATTATTAATTGTTTGAACTGTTGTGGTGCTTGTGGCAAAGCATAAAATTTTCCCGGATTAAGCCTGCTTGGAACTAAAAAATCTCTAGCACCTTCGGGGCTTGAAGAGGTAAGAATTGGAGTTTGATATTCAAGGAAACCTAATTTTAGCATTTCAGATCTTATGAATGAGATTACTTTTGATCTTAATATTATGTTGTTGTGCATTTCTTCTCTTCTCAGATCTAAAAATCTATATTTTAATCTTATTTCTTCAGGATAATCTTGCTCACCGAAAACTGGCAAAGGCAATTCTTTTGCATCAGATAAAACTTCAACTGATACGATTGAAACTTCAATTTTACCAGTTTTAAGATCTAAATTTTCGGTTCCGGAAGATCTCTTTATTACTTTTCCGCTAATTTTAAGAACAGACTCGGGTTTTGTTTTTTCTAAAATTGGAAAAAAATTATTTTTATTCTCTATAACACATTGAGTTATTCCATAATGATCTCTTAAATCTATAAACAATAAATTTCCATGATCTCTTTTTCTATGAAGCCAACCTGAGAGATTAACAGTTTTATTAATTTCTGCTTCAGTTAGTGCTGAACAATTATGAGTTCTATATTTATTCATTTATCTAATACTTTTTTTATTAAATTAATATTTATTGATTTACCAGTAGATAAAGACAATTCGTCTATATCTCTCAAAATTTTAAACATTTTTTCATATGATCTTTCCACATTATTGATAATGAAGTCTGAAATCTTATGGTTAATATTAATTTGATTGTCTGACAAAGTTTTTGAAATAATCACTCTCAATAAATCGTCAGTTGGCAATTCAATACCTATAAAAATAAAGCTATTAATTCGTGATTGAAGATCGTCTAAGCTAAATTTTATATTTTTTATAGAGCTTATAGAATTTATTAATATATAATTCTCTAATTGTTTTGATTGATTTAAAATGGAGTAAAATAACTTTTCATCTATATTATTTTTAAAGTTATCGATAATTAAACAATCAAAATCATCAAGATCAAGTATTGTTGCATTGTTAACATTTTTTGCTTCAATCAATTTTATCTTATCAATTTTTTTTTCTAAAATTTTTGCTAAATGTGTTTTTCCTGATCCAGGAGAACCAAAAATATTTAACCACTTGCCTGGCCAAGTTGGCCAACTTTCAATCAGTTTATACGCAGAAAAATTATTACTAGAAACAAAAAAATCTTGTTCATAATACTTTTTTGCGAAGGGAAATTTAAAGATAAGTTGATCCATTTTATAAAGTCTTTATTGTCCATTGATCATTAATTAATTGTAAATTAATATTTTCTTTTTTTAGCTGATTTATTATTTTTTCTAATTTACCTAAATATTTAATTCTTAAATTCACAAAATCTTTATTGAAATCTTGAACATAAACATTTTCGATCAGATCAATTTTTTTTATTCTTAAGTTTAGTTCTACTAGATTACTTTTTTTATTTAAGTCTAGTTTTGCATTTAAAAAAGAAGGAGTTCTTATATCAATTAAGTTCTCTGATTTAACTAGGTTGATCAATTCTTTTTTTGTTACAGTTATAATTTCCTCATAATTTTTTTCAGTCACCATATTATTTTTTTTAAAACCAATGCTCTTAGATATATTTTTTCCTTGGATAAATGTTTTTATATAAACTTTTTTGTTATTTTCAATTATAACCAGAGCTAAATTTTTGTTTGAATACTCTTGCAATAAATTGCTTATTCTTAAATCAATCAAATTATCTTTATATTTATTAATTTTCTGAATAATTTCAATATTTTCTAAAGGTAATATAAATTCAATTAAATCGGTCTGATAAACTCCATTCCATTTTTCATAAAAAAAATTATTATTAAAAATATAAATTTCATTGTCTTGAATATATATTGGTAAAATATACATTTCTTTGTCAGAAATTTCAGAATAGGATATACCTCTTTTGTAAAATAAATCGTGTATTTTATCTTTATCAAATGTAACACTAAAATTTACTAATTCTTCATTTTTTTTTTCACCGGATGCATTAGTAATTTGATAGTATGTTACTAATTGCTTTATTGAGGAAAAATCCAAATCTTTTAGCCTATCGCCGTCTGCTTTAAGCAAGATTTTTTCAATTAACTGATTAAACCCAGTTTTTATTGCTTGGTTTGCTAGATCATTGTTTGAAAATTTATCTTTTTTTTCTAGCTGTATATTATTAACATTAAATAAATTATTCTCTGATAAAAGAGTTTCAGTTTTAAAAAAAACAATTAAAATAAATAATATTTGTTTATACAATTTCATAAAAATTAACTACCAATTTATAAATGAAAAAAAATGGAAATAGTTATAAAAAAAGTGGTGTTAACATTTTGTTAGCTAATAAGTTAGTTAAACATATATCAAAAATATCAAAAAAGAATGTCAAAAAAACGAAGGGATCTTTACAAAAAGATGTAATAGGCGGGTTTGGATCGCTATTTGATATCAGTAATCTTAAAATAAAGGATCCAGTGATAGTCTCCTGTACTGATGGAGTTGGAACTAAAATTGATTTGGCTAATAAATTTAACAAATTTGATACAATTGGAATAGATTTAGTGGCTATGTGTGTGAATGATTTAATTGTTCAAGGTGCAAAACCATTATTTTTTTTAGACTACATTGCGGTAGGTAAACTAGATTTAAATAAAACTAAAAAGATTTTAAAAGGAATTTTTAAAGGGTGCAGCATATCTAATTGTAAATTAATTGGAGGAGAAACAGCAGAAATGCCCGGCATTTATGATAAAAATAAATTTGATCTCGCTGGTTTTAGCGTTGGAATAGTATCTAAAAAAAAAATTTTAGACAAAAAAAATGTAAAAAAGGATAACGTAATCTTAGCAATCCCTTCTAATGGAATACACTCAAATGGGTATTCACTAGTAAGAGCAATATTAAAAAAAAATAAAATCTCTAAAAGGCTTAAAGATGATATTTTAAAGCCTACTAAAATTTACACTAAGGAAATTTTAAAACTATCAAATAAAAACCTTATCAATGCAGCAGCTCATATTACTGGAGGAGGTTTAATTGAAAACTTGCTTAGATCTATACCAAAAGGTTTTACCTTAAATATTGATCTTTCAAAAATTAGAGTAACTAAAATTTTTAAATGGTTAAAAACTAAAAATATTTCTGATCAAGAAATGATGCAAACTTTTAATTGTGGGATTGGGTTTTGTATAATAGTAGACAAAAGTAAAGTTGATAGAATCAAGAAATTATTCCCTAAAAATTTTATGCCGTATGAAATTGGATATATTTCTAAAAGTGGAAATAAAGTAAATTTATCAAATTCTCTAAAATGGTAAAAAGAAATACTTGTGTTTTTATTTCAGGACAAGGTTCAAACCTTAAGAATCTAATTTACCACTCAAGAGATAATAGTTTTCCAATTAAAATAAGTTTAGTTATAAGTAATAATAAAAAAGCCGCTGGAATAATTTATGCTAAAAAATACAGAATACCTTATTTTTATATAAATACTAATAATAATAATTATGAAAATAAAATTTTAGTGTGTCTTAAAAAATATAAAATATCTTTTATTTGTCTAGCGGGTTATATGAAAATTATCTCCAATGTTTTAATTAAAAATTATTATGGTAATATTATAAATATTCATCCTTCACTCTTACCTAAATTTAAAGGGTTAAACACTTTCTCAAGAATGTTAAAAAATAAAGAAATAAAGGGTGGATGTACGGTGCATTATGTGAATGAAAAATTAGATAGTGGCAGCACAATTATTCAAAAAAAATTTGAAATAAGTCATAAGGATGATGAAGTGATTTTAAAAAACAAAACCCAAAAATTAGAGTATAGAGCTTTTCCGGAAGCTATAATTAAAATCTTTAGAAATACTTAGCTTTTAAAAAAAAATTCTATTTCCTTTTTAGCATTTTCAATTGAGTCTGAACCATGTACAGAATTTTTATCAATAGAGACTCCAAATAATTTTCTTATCGTATTTTCTTCAGCATCTTTAGGATTTGTAGCTCCCATTAGTTTTCTATTTGCTATTACAGCGTTTTTACACTCTAAAATCATTACAACAATTGGACCTGATGATAAATAGGAACATAAATCATTATAAAAAGGTTTTGATTGATGTACTTTATAAAATTCTGATGCTTCGTCTTTTGTCATTTGAATTTTTTTACTCTCTTTAATTTTAAAATTATTTTTTTTAAAAATATTCTTTATTTCTTCAACAAGATTTCTTTCAACAGCATCAGGTTTAATAATTGATAAAGTTTGTTCAATGCTACTCATAATTTTTTTCTATTAGTTGATTTAATAGTCTAACACCAAACCCCGTGGCTCCTCCTGAATTTAAAGCCCCGCCATATTTTGAAAAAGCCATTCCAGCAATGTCTAGATGTGCCCAAGGTGTTTTATTTAATATGAATCTTTGTAAAAATTGTGCGGCAGTCGTTGAGCCAGCACCACCAACATAATTAATATTTTGCATATCAGCATTTTTAGAATTAATTAGTTTGTCATAATTTTTATGAAGGGGCATTCTCCATAATTTTTCTTCAACGTCATTTCCTGCATTTAAAATTTGTTTAGATAATTTATCATCATTAGAAAAAAGACCGGCAAACTCGGATCCCAAACACACAATAATAGCTCCGGTTAAAGTAGCTAAATCGACCATAAATTTTGGTTTAAATTTTTTTTCTGTAAATGTTAATGCATCGGCTAAAACTAATCTTCCCTCTGCATCAGTGTTTAAAACTTCTATAGTTTTGCCACTATAAGATTTCACTATGTCACCAGGTCTTTGAGCAATTCCACTTACCATGTTCTCTACAAGACCAACTACACCTACAGCATTAATTTTTGCTTTTCTTAATGCCAAGCTCTTCATCAAACCAACTACTGCAGCCGATCCTGCCATATCATAAGTCATATCTTCCATAAACCTTGCTGGTTTAAGTGAGTAACCTCCAGTATCAAAAGTGACACCTTTTCCCACAAAAGCTAGCGGTTTAGAATTATTCTTAGCACCGTTCCATTCCATGGTAACAAGATACGATCCTCTGATACTCCCCATCCCTACTCCTAGCAAGGCATTCATCCCAAGTTTCTTTAATTTTTTTTGTCATAAACATTTATTTTTAAACCGTTTTTTCTTAACAAATTAATTCTTTTGACGTATTCATCTGGGTGTAGAACGTTACCTGGCTCAGAAACTAAATCTCTTGCAAAAAAAGTACCTTCCTCTAGGGCTTTGAATTTTAGTTGATTTAAAGAGGATGGTTTATTTTTATTTCCTAATACATTTATTAAAATAATTCTTGATTCTTTTTTTGTTTTGTATTTTTTAAATTCATAAGATTTCAATCTTAATCCATGAAGAAAATGTCCTATGAAATTTTTATGATTATTTGTAACGCTATCAGAAATTACAAAATACTCACTTTTCTTTCCGTAGTTTATTCTACCAAAAAATTCAGCTCCTAAATTTTCAAAATCTGACTGCTTACTATCTTTTTTAATAGAAATTAAAACAATTTTTTTTTTCGAATTAACCTCAAAAACCAAAATATTTTTTTTTAAATCACTAGTTTTAAGTAAATCTTTTATGAAGGAGAATTCGTTTATAGAAGTATATTTTTTTAGATTATTGATGTTGTAATTTTCATCAACAAACAAAACAGTGTTAGTTGAAAGTTTGGTTATAGCTTTGTTGATGTAGCTTATTTTAGTAGACATAGTTTTTAATGCTCCTCTGGAGAACAAATTGGTATATATGTTCAAAAACATCAAATTTCAACGGTAATTTTGTCAATGTTCACTCTTTAGTTGAATTTATTATATGGATGAATTAGTTATATACAAAATATTCAAATGCTTCAAAATAAAATTTATCAAAACTTTTTAATTGAGATTTTTAAGTCTTTTTTTCTAATTTTATTTGCATTATCGCTTATAGCAATAACAATTAGAGCTGTTAGTTTCTTAGATTTAATTGTGGAAAATGGATACTCTGTAGGTACCTATTTTTTTTACTCCCTGCTAAATTTATTTGGAATTATCCCAAAATTTATAGCTTTATCTTTTATTCTATCTCTAAAAATATTCATTTTAAAACACATAAACGACAGTGAATTTATAATTTTATATACCTCTGGAGTTAAAAAAATGCAATTAGTGAACTTGTTACTATTTACGTCTGTAATAATTTTAATTTTTAATTTGATTCTTTCCACTTTAATAACTCCTTTAGCCTTAAATAAATCCAGGCAGATACTTGCTAGTCAAAACTATGAGTCTTTTTTACCAACAATAAAAATACAACAGTTTAGTGACAGTTTTAAAGGATTTACAATTTTTGTAGAAAAGAAAGTAAATAACGAAATTAAAAATATTTTTTTACATGATAAAAATAATAATCTTAAAAGTTTATCATCAGACTCTGAAAATACTACTACGATTACCGTTGTAGCAGAAAATGGGTTAATTGATAATAAAAAACTTGTTCTACTTAATGGTCAAATAATCTCAACTAAGAAAAATTCAAGTAATGAAATTGTTAAATTTGAACAACTTAATATTGATTTAAGCAAATTGAGTACAGCTGTTGTAAAAAAACCTAAAATACAAGAAACATCAACAATAAAGTTACTAGATTGTTTTTTAAAAGGTAAAAGTCAATTTTTAATATCTTCGTTCTGTAACGAAAATTACAAAAAAGAAAGTTTATCAACATTAAATAAAAGAATTATAATCCCGATTTATTTGCCTATCCTAGCTTTGATTGCAACGCTTCTTTTAATCAGATCAGAAAAGTTTTACTTTAAAAAAATTAATATTTTTTTGTATAGTTTTATTGTTCTTCTATTTACTCAATTAGCTGTAAAGTATACTGGATATAATTTTATCATTCTATTAAGTTTTTCAATATTACCTGTGATATTAGCTGTTACTTTTTATATTTATCTTAATTATAAATTTTTAAACGAAACAAAAGCATGAATAATATAATTATAAATTACTTATTAAAAAATTTTTTTAAAACTTTATTAATTTTTGTAATTGTATTTTATACTTTTGGAATTATTTTAAATCTATTTGAAGAAATTGAATATTTTAAAAATCTTGATGTAGGTTTTTTAACTCCTGTTATTCTGACAAGCATTTATATACCAAGCTTAATAATAAAAATTTTACCTTTTATAGTTTTTTTTGCAAGTATGTGGTTTATGGTAAGAATTAGGAATAATAAAAACCTTTTGACTTTAAAAATTTTTGGATTCTCAAATTTTAAAATATTTTCAATTTTGGCTATTGCTGCATTTTTTACTGGTTGGATTGTTCTGTTTATAGCAAATCCTATTTCCTCTTCGATGTCAAAATATTATGAGAAAACAAAATCAAATTATTCAAAAGAAATCGATCATCTAATTACTTTTAATAAAAATGGACTTTGGATAAAAGAGAATTTAAAAAACAAACAAAGAATAATAACGGCTGCTAAACCTGCTGATCATCATTTAATCGATGTTTCAATATTTCATTTAGACAATAAATCCAATCTTATTGAAAAAATTAATTCTAGTAATGTTAATATTAAAGAAAATAAATGGATATTAAATAATGCATCAGTTTTTAGATTGGTAAAAGGTGTTTTAAAAGAGGAGAAATTTGAGAAGTATGAGATCACATCAATTTACAATTATGGAAGAATTAACAACTTATATAAAAATTTTGACACTGTTTCTTTTCTAGATCTAGTCTTTAAATATGATGATCTTCTAGATAACGGTTATAATAATATTTTTTTGAAACAAAATTTACATACAAAACTTACTTTACCATTTTTTCTATTTTTAATGACAGCATTGGCTGCTATTCTCACATTTAATACTTTAAAGAAATCAGACAACATTAAATTTACAATGATAGGCTTGATAACTAGTATTATTATATTTTACTTTAAAGACTTATCGCTAGCTTTTGGGCAAACAGAGAGAATTCCTTTGATTTTATCAATATGGGTTCCAATTATAGCTTTAAGTTTTTTTATTTTTATAGGTGTTTTACAGATAAATGAAAAATAACATTTTAGTAACAATAATAATTTTATTATTTTTTGAAAATTCTTTTGCAGAAAATATATTAATTCAAGCAAAAAAAGTTTCTTTAGATAAAAAAAATCAAACTACCATTTTTGAGGAAGATGTAAATGTATTAACCTTAGAAGGAAATAATATTAAGAGTGATTATGCGGTTTATAATAAAATAAAAGAAATTATTATGCTTAAAAAAAATATAATCGCCACAGATATAGAAAAAAATACTATTTATTCTGATAACGCTGAATATAACAAAAAAAAAAGATTTTTTTAAAAGCTTAGGACCTACAAAAATAATTACTTCTGAAAATTACACAATCAATGGAAAAGATATTAATTTTGATAACAAAAAAGGTTTTATAAGTACAAGTGAAAATGCAGTTATAATTGATAGAGATGATAATAAAATTTTTCTAGATAATTTTTCTTATAATATCAAGGATTATATTTTTAAATCTGTAGGTTTTGTAAAAATTGAAGATAAAGAAGGCAATGTTTATGAGTTCTCTCAATTATATATCGATACTAAGAAGAAAGAAATTATGGGTTCCGATATAAAATTTTTTGGTAATAGTGAAAACATAAAATTAACTGAGAAGAATAAGCCACGAATATTTTCAAACACATTAAATATAAAAAGAGACAAAAGTACTTTTAATAAAAGTGTTTTTACACTTTGTAATTATAGGGAAAGTGACAAATGTCCACCTTGGACAATTCAAGCATCTCAAATGCTTCACGATAATAAAAAAAAAACAATATATTATGATAATGCTGTAATTAAAATTTATGATATCCCAATATTATATTTACCAAGATTATCTCATCCGGATCCATCTGTAAAAAGAAGATCCGGTTTTTTAGTACCGACTTTTAAAAATAGCAGAGATCTCGGTCAAGAAATTTCTATTCCATATTTTTGGAATATAAATCATGATAAAAATTTTACATTTACACCAAAAATGTTTGTAGATGAAAATCCTTTGTTTCTCGGTGAGTATGAACAAGCTTTTAAAAATGCCTCACTAATATCGGATTTTGGATACTCAAAAGGATTCAAAAAAAGTAGTAATAAAAAGATTAAAGGTGATAATTCTCATTTTTTTGCAAACTTTAAAAAAAAATTAGACATTTCTAATAATAGTGAGAGTATTTTTAAGCTCAAGTTACAGAACGTTTCAAGTAATAGATATTTAAAATCTTACAAAATAGATTCTAATATTGTTAAATATAACACTCCTACTTTAGAAAATTCTTTAGAATTTACCCATGAGAGTGAAAAAAATTTTTTTACAATGAACACAAGTATTTATGAAGATCTGGGAATTAGCGATAGTAGTGATAAATATGAATACATATTTCCAGAAATTAAATTAGATAAGAATATTTTTAGTAATGATAAACTTGGAGTCTTGGATATTCAAACATCATATAAAGTTCATAATTACGATACAAATAAATATACAAATTTTTTAGTGAACGATTTTGATTGGAACTTTAAAAACTCATATTTTTCATCAGGTCTTAATACTAAAATTTTAGGCAATCTCAAAAATATAAATTATGAGACTAGAAATATAGATTATTATAAAAGTAATACCACAAGTGAACTATTTGGATCATTGGGGCATTTAACCGAATTAAAATTATTTAAAAAGGATGGATTATCAAGCCATTTTTTAAAACCTAAATTATTTTTAAGATATGCGCCAGGTCAAATGAGAAAAGAGGAAAGTGGATTAAGATTAAGTCCTGAGTTAGCATTTGATATGAACAGACTTGATAATATTAACAATTTTGAAACGGGGTTAAGTGCTGCATTTGGTTTTGATTATGAAGTCAAAAAAAACAACAAAGAATTTGATTTCTCAGTAGCTCAAATCATTAATGAAAAAGAAAATAAAAAAATGGCTTCTGAGACAAGTTTAGATGAAAAAGTATCTGATTTTGCAGCTGAATTTAATTTAAAATATAATGATGTATTAAGTTTCAAATATGACTTTCTTTTAGATCAAAATTATAATCAATTTAATTATAATGAAATAGGAACGTCTCTTAATCTCAATAATATGAAGTTCGACTTGGGTTATCTAACGGAGAATAAACATGTCGGAGATCAAGAATATATTACAACCGGATTTGACTATAGCAAAAGTGATAGTACTCTTCTATCATTTAAAACAAAAAGAAACTTAGTCACTGACTCTGCAGAATTTTATAATTTAAGTTATGAATATATAAATGATTGTTTAAGAGCTGGGTTAGTTTACAGAAGAGAATTTTATAATGACTCAGAAACTGAACCAGAAAATTCCTTAATGTTTAAGATAACTTTAACACCTTTTGCTGAAATTAGCTCTCCGTCATTTAATCAATAAGTATGTACCAATCTAAATTTTTAATTAGTTTTAGTTTTAAAATAATTTTTTTATTTTACATTTTATTTAATGGGAATTTATACTCAAATTTAAATAACAAGATTTTAATTAAAGTAGAAGATAAAGTAATTACCAATTTTGATGTTAAGAATAAGATAATTTCATCTTTAATATTATCAGGTCAAGAAATAAATCAAACAAATATAAATAAATTAAAAGAACAAACTATTAATCATTTAATACAACTTAGACTAAAAGAAATGGAGATACTTAAACACAATTTAAAAACAGATCAATTAAAATTAAATTCTTATTTATTATCTATATCAAAAGGAAATATTAAAGACTTAGAAAATTCTTTTAAAAATAATGGTGGGGATTATGAAATTTTTAAAGAGGAAATCATAACCGAGTTGAAATGGCAAAAATTAATTTACATACTCTATTCAAAAAAAATTCAAATTGATCAAAATTTAGTTGAGGCTGAGCTGAGAAATCTTATAAAAAAACAAGAAAACATTGAAGAATTTAAATTATCGGAAATTGAAATTGTGTCCAATGAAAAATTTCTTTTTGATTTAATTGATCAAATAAATGAAATTGGTTTCAAAGCTAGCGCAATAAAATTTAGCATTGCACCTTCATCTACAAACGGTGGAGAAATAGGATGGGTAAATGGAAGATCTATGAATAAAGAAATATACAATATTGTAAGCAAGATGAAGATAGGAGATGTGTCGAAACCTATCAGAAAACAAGAGAGTTTTATGATCTTAAAACTTTTAGACAAAAAAAATACTAAGATTAAAACCGAAAATATTTCAAGATTGAAAAAACAAATAGTTGATCAACAAAAAAATGATCTTTTTAACCTTTTTTCTAGAAGTCATTTGTCGAAAATTAAAAACTTAAGTATGATTGAATATAAATGAAAAAAAAATTACTTTTATTAAGTGGTGACCCTAATAGTGTAAATTCTGAAATTATTTATAAAAGTTGGAAAAAATTAAATTCAATTCAAAAGAAAAAAATTTATTTAATTTCAAATTTTGAACTCTTAAAGAAACAATTTAAAAAGTTAAATTACAAATTGGAATTAATAAAAGTCAATAGTATCAATGAAAATGAAAACTCAAAAAAAATGAAAATTCTGGATATTAAACTCAATTTTTCGAATCCATTTAATATTCCAAATAAAAATGCATCTAAATTTGTTATTAGATCCCTGAACAAAGCACACAATTTAGCTTTAAATGATAATATAATGGGTTTCATTAATTGTCCAATTAGCAAAACTCTCTTAAAGAAAAAAAATTTTGGTGTAACTGAATTTTTGGCCTTAAAATGTAAAATAAAAAATAGCTCTGAAGTAATGTTGCTAAATAATAAAAAATTATCTATAAGCCCAATTACAACCCATATTGATGTAAAAGAAATATCAAAAAATATTAAATCTAAAGTAATTTTAAATAAAATTTTAACTATTTATAAATGGTTTAAAAAATATAAAAATATTTCTCCTAGAATTGCTGTATTAGGACTAAACCCTCATAATGCAGAGTTTAGAAAAAACTCTGAAGAAATGAAAATTATTATTCCTACGATCAAAAAACTAAAAAAAAAAAGGATTAAAAATTCAAGGCCCCTTTTCGTCAGATACAATATTTTTAAAAAATTATAAAAACTATGATGTAATCGTCGGCATGTATCATGATCAAATACTTGGGCAATTTAAAACGTTATTTAAATACGATGCATTAAATATTACTTTGGGGCTAAAATATATTCGTGTTTCACCCGATCATGGTCCAGCAAAAGACTTAATAGGTAAAAATAAAGCTAATTGTGAAAGTTTAATTAAATGTATTAATTTTATTCAAAATATCAGAGTATGAATTATGCTAAGAAATCCTTAGGTCAAAATTTTTTAATAGATAAAAATATAATAAAAAAAATAGTCAAACTTGTTAATCTAAAAAATAAAAATGTAGTTGAAATTGGACCTGGTAAAGGAGCTTTGACGGATGAAATTTTAAAAAAAAAACCCAAATCATTAATAATAATTGAGAAAGACAATTTTTTAGCTAATAAATTGAAAGAGAAATATCGAAATGTAAAAAATTTAATAATTTACAATAGTGATATACTCAATTTTAATTTAGAGAAAAAAATTTTGAATAATTCAGAAATTTTTGGTAATTTACCATATAATATTTCCTCACAAATTCTCATTAAATTATTAAAATTTAAAAAATGGCCTCCTAAATTTAATAGTTTAATTTTTATGTTTCAAAAAGAATTAGGCGAGAAAATAACGTGTTCTTTTCCCTCAAAAAACTATGGAAGATTATCAATAATATCAAAATTTAGATTAAAATCGTCAAAAAGATTTACCGTCTCACCAAACTGTTTTTTTCCTAAGCCGAAAGTAACTTCGCTAATAATACATTTTAAACCTTTAATTGAAAATAGATTTAAAATTAAAAAAATTAAGAATATTGAAAAAATTACTAATGTTCTTTTTTCTAATAAAAGAAAGATGATAAACAAAAATTTAAAAAAACTTCTCAGTAATGCTGCTTTAAAGAAAATACCAGAAATAAATCATAATGCTAGACCGTCAGAATTAAACCCCGAAACATATTTTAAAATTACTGAGCTATATGAGCAGGAAAACTAAATTTTTTATGATAATTGATGATATTTTCTATTTGCTTAAAACAAGCTTCTAAGCTTTTGTTAATCAGTATATAATCATAATCATTCCAATTAATAATATCCTTGTCGAATGACTCGAATCTTTTTTTTATTTCACTTTCGGTATTTTGATTTCTTTTAACAAGTCTATTTTTTAATTCTTCTTTGCTTTCTGGAATCAAAAAAATTTTTATTAATTTTAAGTTTTTAAATTTAGATAATTGTTTTGTTCCCTGCCAATCTATATCAAATAAAATATCGTTATGTTTTATTGTTTTATCAACGCTTTCTTTTAAAGTTCCATAATAATTTTCAAAAATTTTGGCATATTCATAAAATTTTTTTTCTCTAATCATCTCCTCAAATCTTTTATTAGAAATAAAATAATAATCCACCCCATCAACTTCATTTGATCTTGGTAATCTTGTGGTATGAGAAACGGATATTTTAAAAGATTGGTATTTCTGTTGAATTTTTTTTGTAAGCGTTGTTTTACCTACACCAGAGGGAGAAGATAAAATGACTAATACATTTTCTTCATGAGACATCATGAATAAGAATTACTTTTTTAGCTTGATTTACTCTCAATAAATTTAATTGCGTCTCCGACAGTTAGAATTTTTTCAGCTTCACTATCTGATATTTCTGAACCAAATTCTTCTTCAAATGCCATAACTAACTCCACTGTATCTAAGCTATCAGCGCCTAAATCATCTATGAAGCTAGCTTCATCTGTTACCTTCTCTTCTTCAACACCCAAATGGTCTGCAACTATTTTTTTTACTTTGGTTTTAATTTCGTCTGACATGAATTCCTTTCGTGTTTAGTTATTTCTTATTAGATTATTGTTCAGAATTGTCAAGACATATACATTCCACCATTAACATGTATAGTCTCCCCATTAATATACCTCGACATGTCTGAAGCTAAAAAAGCCACACAATTAGAAACATCTTCACCAGTTCCAAGATCTCCAGAAGGTATCTTATTTATTAGGATTTTTTTAAATTCTTCATTAATTTTGTCTGTCATTTCAGTTTTAATAAAACCTGGTGAAACACAATTAATATTAATATTTTTTTTTGCATATTCGATTGCTAAAGTTTTTGAAAATGCAATTATTCCTGCTTTTGAAGCCGCATAGTTCGCTTGACCTAAATTTCCAGTATGGCCAACTATTGAAGTGATATTAATTATTTTACCACTTTTTTTTTTTAACATTTTTTTAATTGTGTGTTTACACATCAAAAAAGTAGCAGTTAAATTTATATCTAAAACTTTTTTCCAATTTTCCTCTGAAAGCCTTATTGATAAATTGTCTAAAGTTATACCGGCGTTATTTACTAAAATATCTATTCCACCTAATTTTTTATCAATTTGATCTATAAATTCTTCTATTTTTTGATGCTCATCTAATTTAAATTTCTCAACGTGAACGTCGGGAAAATCTTTTTTAATTTTCTGTAATTTTTCCTCATTTGTGCCAGTTGCAACTATTTTTGATTGATAACTGTCAAATTTTTTTATTAAACTAGCACCTATCCCTCCTGTTGCTCCAGTAATAACTATATTTTTATTTTTAAAATTCATTTTTAAAATTGTTAATATCAGCTATTGAATTAATTGAAAAGGTTTTTGCATCTTTAATTGTTCTTTTAACCATTCCACTCAAAACTTTTCCCGGCCCAACATCAACAAAGTTTTCTACTCTATTTTTTGACATGTTGATTAAACTTTCTCTCCATTTTACTGATGAGTATATTTGTTCTACAAGTAAATTTTTAATTTTTTCAGAATTTTTTTCTTCATTTGCTGTAACATTGTTTATAATTTTTTTTTTGGTACATCAAAATTTATATTATTTATCTTCTTTCTCATAACTTCCGCTGCAGGTTTCATCAATGAACAGTGAAATGGCGCACTTACTTTTAAAGGAATTGTTTTTATTTTTAGTTCTTTCAATTTTAACTGAAAAAGGTCTACACTTTTTTTATCTCCACTTATTATTATTTGTCCAATTGCATTGTCATTTGCTATTTCACAAATACCTTTTTTAAGATCTGTGGATTTCAACAATTCTTTAATTTTTTCTATATCTATACCTAAAACAGCAATCATACTTCCTTGTCCAACTGGAACTGCTTTTTGCATAGCTCTTCCTCTTTCATGAAGCAAATAAATTGCATCTTCAATTTTTAAAGATTTAGAACAAACAAGTGCAGTATATTCACCAAGTGAATGGCCTGCAAAAAAATCAAAATTTTGAAAATTTATATTAAATTCCTCTTCCATAACTTTGAATATAGTATAACTTGCTATTAAAATCGCCGGTTGGGTATTTTCGGTAAGCTGTAACTTGTCTTCGGGTCCTTCTAAAATAATCTTAGATATTGGGCGATTTAACTTTTCATCTGCAAGTTTAAATAGTTTTTTGACTATATCAAATTTATCGTAAAATTCTTTTCCCATTCCAACAAATTGCGACCCTTGCCCAGGAAATAATAAAGCGTTCATTTTATTTATATTATTTAACAAATATTAGTATTGCTATAATTAATGTTTATAGTATAAACCAATTTTTAAAAATAACTAGCGTACTAAATTAAACTTATTAATTATGGCCTTTTACGAAAATACAATGATAGCAAGGCAAGATCTTGCGGAGAAAGAAATTAAGGATATTGTAAAAAAATATAACGAAATCATTAACAGTTCTTCTGGAAAAGTAGTGAAAATAGAAGAATGGGGATTAATGAATTTAGCGAACAAAATTAAGAAATATAAAAAAGGTTTTTTTATTCATTTTAAATTTGAGGGAAATAAAAAAACTTTAGATAATATTAAAGAAAAAATTAAAGTTGATGGATCTATAATTAGATTCTTAACCGTTAAGTATAAAAAATTAGACCTTAAAACTGAATTTTTTAAAAAAAAATAATTAAATAAATGAAAAGAAAAAATAATAAAAAATTTCAAAAAAAAGGTTCAAATTCTCTTAACAAGTTAAGTTTATTTCAAAAAAATGATGGGAGATTTTCAAGAAAATGTCCTTTATCCGTCAAAGACGCTCCTGTCGTAGACTATAAAAACACTAGCTTACTTAAAAAATATATTTCAGATAACGGTAAAATTGTATCTTCGAAAATAACTTCTGTATCTTTCGGTAAACAAAAAAAATTAACAAAAGAAATAAAAAAAGCTAAAATTTTAGGTTTAATTTAAATGGAAATAATTTTATTAGAAAATATACTTAACTTAGGCAACATTGGTGACAAAGTGACTGTTAAAAATGGTTATGGAAGAAACTTTCTTTTAAAAAAAGGTAAAGCTTTAAGATTTAACAAAGAAAATCTTGAGTTAGTAAGCAAAAGAAAAGATGAGTTAAATAAAAAAAATAATGAAATTAAAAATAAATTCAAAGAAATTGCTAAATTAATTAACAATAAAACTTTTACTTTTAATAAAGAAAGTAAAGAAAATGGTGAATTGTATGGTTCTATAAAACCAAAAGAAATTACAAACCTGATAAAAGAAAAAGCCAATGCTGATGTCAGCCCATCTCAAATAATTTTGAAGGATGAAATAAACAAAATTGGTTTATTTACTGCTAATGTAAGCTTCCATTCAGAAGTAAAAGCTCAAATTTCAATCAAGATAGATAAAATACAATCTAAATAACTTTTCCACAGATGCCTAAAAAAAGTGTGTAACTTTTTTCTTTAAAGGCCATACCTATCTTTTATTATGATTTTGTGAAAGAAATTAAATCTGTTCAAAATACCTTAGAAAATAAACAGCCCTCAAACTTAGAAGCGGAACAGGCCCTAATAGGATCAATATTAGTAAATAATGATATTATCGATGAAATATCTACATTGGTTAATTCAAATATTTTTTATGATCCAGCTCATGTAAAAATTTATGAAGTTATAGAAAGTTTAAATAATAAGGGTATGATTGCTAATCCGATTACCTTAAAAAATTTTTTTGAAAAAGATAACATGTTATCTGAAGTTGGAGGTACTGAATATCTCGTCAAGCTTACTAGATTTTCTGGATCGTCTAAACAAGCTATTGATTACGCAAAAATTATTCATGAGATGTATCTAAGAAGGCAATTAGTTCTTATTTCTGATAAATTATCAAGTGATACTTTAAATGCAAATTCACAAGAACAAAATGCCGAAATCATAATTGAAAATACTGAAAGATCTCTTTTTACTCTTGCTGAAAGAGGAAGTTTTTCACAATCATTTTTAAAATTTAATCAAGCTCTAGATCAAACTATTGAGATGGCAACTTTAGCCATGCAAAATGATCAAGGTATAGTTGGTGTCCCCACAGGACTTTCTGACTTAGATGAAAAATTAGGAGGACTGCACAAATCTGATTTGGTAATTCTAGCTGGAAGACCTTCCATGGGTAAGACAGCATTAGCCACAAATATTGCATATCATGCTTCTCAACAAATTTCTAAAAGACAAGAGAAATCATCTGTAGCTTTTTTTTCTCTTGAAATGTCATCAGAACAATTATCTACAAGAATACTTTCTGAGCAAGCTAGAATAAAATCTGATGATATAAGACGTGGAAAAGTTACTGAAGAGGAAATAAATAGATATATTGAAACCTCTAGAAACATTTATAACCTTCCACTTTACATTGATGAAACTCCAGCTATTACGATAGCAACATTGAGTAATCGAGCTAGAAGAATTAAAAGATTATTTGGTTTAAGTTTAATAGTAGTTGATTATATTCAATTAATGAGATCAAGCTCAAATAAAAATGACGGAAGAGTTCAGGAAATTTCAGAAATAACTCAAGGTCTTAAAGCCTTAGCAAAAGAGTTATCGGTTCCAGTTTTAGCTTTATCTCAACTATCAAGAGCTGTTGAACAAAGAGATGATAAACAACCACAATTAGCTGATTTAAGAGAGTCAGGATCAATAGAGCAAGATGCCGATGTAGTAATGTTTGTATATAGGGAAGCTTATTATCTCGAGCGAAAACAGCCTAAATTAGGCTCGATAGAACATGCAGAGTGGCAGTCAAAGATGAATGATGTAAATGGACTAGCAGATATTATATTGGGAAAACAAAGGCATGGTCCTACTGGTACTGTCAAAGTAGAGTTTGAGGGAATTTACACAAAATTCAAAGATTTAGCTAAAAATTAATCTCAATTTTTACTTTAGTTATAAATTAATTAAGATATATCTGAATTGATCCAATGTTTGCTAGTATTTATAAAAAAATAGTAATAGATTTTACAAAATTAACATTATTTTTTTTAACAATTCTAGTCATTTTTTCTCTTTTCCAATCAAAAAATTTTAATTTAGATGCTTCATCAGATGCGCTTCTCCTTGAAGGAGATCCAGATCTAAAATATTTAAGAGAAGTAAATAAAACATATGGCTCAAAGGACTTCTTAGTTTTAACTTATACTCCAGTTTCAAGTTTCATTGAGAAAGAAACTATTCTTAATCTTCAAATGCTAAAATCTAAGATAGAGAAATTATCATGGGTGGATAGTGTGATTACAGTTATTGATGTACCTCTTTTAAAAAGCACAGATGAGGGATTAATGGATAGGCTTAAAAATTATAAAACTCTAGCTTATCCTGAAATTGATAGAAAAAGAGGTTTTGATGAAATTTTAAATAGTCCTATTTATAAAGATTACGTTATTAGTGGGGATGGCAAAACATCAGGAATAGTTGTTTACCTCAAAAAAGATGAAAGACTTGCAGAGTATATTGATATTAAGGAGAAATATTTTAACCAATCTATTGAGACTGGTTTGTCAAAAGAAGAGAAAATTAATTATAAAAATTTTATAAAAGAATACGAGGATTATAAAAATTTATATAATATTAGAAATCATCAAAATATTTCAGAGATAAGAGATGTAATAAGTAAATATGGTGAAAATGCCAAGATTCATTTAGGCGGTATACCTATGATTGCTGACGATATGATGAGCTATATCAAAAGTGACATAATCATTTTTGGTATTGGAGTGTTCATTTTTATTATTTTAACTTTATGGTTTATTTTTAGAAATTTAAAATGGGTGATAATGCCATTACTAGGCTGTGCTACCTCGGTCACTATTATGATCGGTCTTTTAGGTTTAATTGGTTGGAAAGTAACTGTAATCTCATCAAACTTTATAGCTTTAATGCTTATTTTAAATATGGCTATGAACATTCATTTAACAGTCAGATTTTTACAATTAAAAAAAGAATTTCCACAACTCTCCAAAGAACAAGCGGTGCTTGAAGCAAGTAAAAAAATGATGCTGCCTATTCTTTACACGGTTCTTACAACAATTTGTGCATTTCTATCTTTAGTTTTAAGTGGGATAAAACCAATTATTGATTTTGGGTGGATGATGACACTAGGATTAATTGTTTCTTTTTTAGTAACATTTTTATTATTGCCCTCGCTAATTAATTTGCTTTCATCAGAAAATGAAATAGGCCTTAAAGATACCGAGAGATCTTTAATTACTTCGGCATTAGGGTCATTTGTTAAAAACAGTAAAATTTTAATTTTTAGCTCAACTATCGTAATAATTATTTTTAGCATCGTTGGAATATTTAAGCTCGAAGTTGAGAATAGTTTTATTAACTATTTTGACAAAGAAACAGAGATTTATAAAGGAATGAAAAAAATCGATGAAGATTTAGGTGGCACAACTCCATTAAATATTATTTTAAAGTTTCCATCAAAATCTCAAGAAACGAAAAAAAAGGAAGACGATGAATTTGAGGAATGGGAAGAAGATAATGAGACTGATGAAAATAAAGCTAAATATTGGTTTACTAGAGATAAAATGGATAGGATCATAAAAGTACATGATTATATGGACTCATTGCCTGAAATTGGAAAAGTTCTTTCTTTCGGATCTATTTTGAGAGTTGCTGAAGATTTAAATAAAAAGGAGTTGCAAAGTTTAGAAATAGCAGTTTTGTATAGTAAAATTCCAGAAGAAATAAAAAATGAAATAATATCACCTTATATTTCTGTAGAAAAAGATGAAGCTAGAATAAGTGTTAGAATAAAAGATTCATTAAAGGATTTAAGAAGAAACGATTTAATTAACAAAATAAAATCTGAATTAAATACTAAACTCGGTTTAGATAAAGACGAATACAAACTAGCAGGGGTTTTAATATTATTTAATAATTTATTACAAAGTTTATTTAAATCTCAAATACTTACATTAGGAGTAGTAATGCTTGGTATATTTTTAATGTTTTTTATTTTATTTAGAAATACTGTTCTTTCTTTAATTGGGGTAGTTCCTAATTTTATAGCTGCTTTTTTTATTTTAGGAATAATTGGTTTACTAGAAATTCCTTTAGATATGATGACAATAACTATTGCGGCTATCACAATTGGAATAGCGGTAGACAATAGCATTCATTATATTTACAGGTTTAAAGAAGAGTTTATAAAAATTAATGACTATAATAAAACTTTAGATAGATGCCACAGTACTGTTGGTATAGCAATTCTGAATACTTCTATTACAATAGTTTTTGGTTTTTCAATTTTAGTTTTATCTAATTTTATTCCTACAATTTATTTTGGCGTATTTACAGGAATAGCAATGTTATTGGCGATGATTTCAGTTCTTACTTTATTGCCAAAATTAATACTAACCTTCAAACCATTTGGTGAAGAAATTAAAGTTTCAATGTAATGATTGATTTCCTAGAACAACTTTTTAATAAAATTAATTTATTTGATGTTTTTTTCTTAATTATTTTAATTTACAATGTGGTGCAATGTTTTCTAAAAGGATTTTCATTAAGTTTAATTTCTTTTATGAAATGGGTTCTATCTACTATAGTAACAATTATTTTAGTCCCAAAATTTAGGCCTTTGGTTGGTGAATATATTCAGTCTGAATTCATCAATAGTATTGGTTTAGGAATCACGATTTTCATTTTGACCCTTTTCTTAACAATACTTATTGGAAAAACTCTTAGTAGAACAGTTACTTGGACTGGTGTTGGGTCAATTGATAAAGGATTTGGTTTTTTGTTTGGTTTTTTTAAAGGTTATATTGTTGCTGTTTGTTTATTTTCAATTTTTAATTGGTTTTATCCTTATCAAAATTGGGGTATATCTGCGGAGGATTCAATGTCATTTAACTTAATAAATAAAGGTAGTGAGATACTAATAGAGGAATTTCCCTCAAATGAAGATTTAATTGATACAAAAGAAAAAATTGAAAAAATTTAACTCTGATAAATTAAGAGAAGAATGTGGTATTTTTGGTATATCAAACCATAATGATGCGTCTGCTCTAGTAGCGCTAGGTCTTCATGCATTACAACATCGTGGACAAGAGGGCTGTGGTATTGTTTCGTTTGATGGAAAAAACTATCATTCAGAAAAAAGACAAGGTTTAGTTGGAGACCATTTTACAGATCCTGATACAATAAAAAAATTACCTGGCAATTTTGCTATTGGCCACAATCGATACTCAACTACTGGGGAGACTTCTTTGAGAAATATACAGCCTTTTTTTGCTGATCTGTATATGGGTGGACTAAGTATTGCACATAATGGCAACTTAACAAATGCATTATTACTGAGAGAGTCACTTGTTAAAGATGGAGCAATATTTAGAACAACGAGTGATACCGAAACAATAGTTCAATTAATAGCAAAATCAAAAAGAGATAAATTTGTAGATAAACTTATAGACGCATTATTTCAAATACAAGGTGGATATTCTCTTGTTTTAATGACTAACAAAAAATTAGTTGGTGTAAGAGATCCATTTGGAATTAGGCCACTAGTTATTGGTAAATTAAAAAATTCATATATTTTTGCATCTGAAACTTGTGCATTAGATATAGTTGGAGCTTCTTTTATAAGAGAGGTTGAAAATGGAGAAATCGTTGTTATTGAAAATGAAGAATTAATTTCAGTCAAACCTTTTCCTAAACAGAAACCACGACCTTGTGTTTTTGAATTTATTTATTTTGCGAGACCAGATAGCTTAATTAATAATAAATGTGCTTATGAATATAGAAAAAGTTTAGGATCTGAATTAGCAAAAGAAACTGATATAAAAGCTGATTTAGTTGTGCCAGTACCTGACTCGGGTGTTCCCTCTGCTTTAGGTTACGCTGAACAGTCTAAAAAACATTTTGAGCTTGGCTTAATTAGAAATCATTATGTTGGAAGAACATTTATTGAACCTACTCAAAACATTAGAAGCCTGGGTGTTAAATTAAAGTTAAATGCTACTAATACAATTGTAAAAAATAAATCAATAATACTAATAGATGATTCTTTAGTTAGAGGAACCACGTGTCATAAAATTGTAAAAATGCTTTATGATGCAGGTGCCAAAGAAGTTCACGTTAGGATAGCTTGTCCTGAGATAAAATATCCAGACTTTTACGGAGTTGATATGCCTACAGAAAATGAGCTTTTGGCTAATATTAAAAATAATAAAGAGATGTGCGATTATATTAACGCAAAAAGTCTTAAATTTTTAAGTTTAGAAGGTTTGTATACAGCTCTAATAGGAGAAAAAAGACAATCTAACTATCCTCAGTTTAGCGATCATTATTTTACAGGTGAATATCCTGTTAAGCCTCAAGATAATTTAAAAGGATTAAAATTTAAACAATTATCTTTACTAAGCGGAAAATCGAGTAATTAATTTATAACAAAAATTTTTCCTTTTTTATCAAAATAAAATATTTTATTGTCAACTATAATGGGTTTACTATTTATTATTGAAGGAAATTTTCTAATTTCTTTAAGAGTTCCATCTATACTTAGTTTAAGTACATAAGTATTTTTAAGAAAAATAAAAATTTCGTTATTTAATAACATCAAATTATTAATTTTAAGATATTTTTTTTTAATATTAAAAAAATCAGAGACTTTTTGATTTAGATCATATGAATAAATGATTTTTCCGGAGATTATATCTAAAGCAATCAAAAAATTTTTTTTACTTACCGTAAAAATATAATTATTATGTACTAAAGGTTTTACAATAGATGAAAAGTTTTTTTTGTGGATAATTGAACCTGTGTTTGAGTCTATGATAAAAGTAAATTTATCGCTAGTTGAAACGATCTTTTTGTTATCAACTATGATTTCATTTCCTAAAAAGAGATTACTAGGATTGATATTATTTGTTTGATTTAAATTTACAAACCAATCTAACTTTTTGTCTTCAATATTTACCGAATATAATGAGCCAAATGTATTAATAAAAAATAATTTTTCGTTGTAAACTGAAAGATTGTTTTTAAATTGGTTCTTGATTTTAGTTTCCTCAGTAGGAATAGACTTTAATAGGTCTCCATTGATTTTATTAAAAAAAAGTAATTCATTATTTTGATTAGAAGTAATAAGATTTTGATCATATAGTTTTAAATTAGATCTAAAAGGTACTTTGGTATTCTTCGCCCACAAAATCTCATTTTTTTCCAGATCAAAAGAATATAAAAAGCCAATATTATCAGAAATATAGACGATGTTATTTTCAATAATATAATTTAAAACTTTATCAATTTTTTTATATTTTTTTTTATAAAAATTGAATTTAGTAGTAATTTGATTATCGTCTAAAGAAAAAACTATTAAATTCCCTTTTATATCAGATGTTATTATTGAATTATTATTAAATAGAATATTATTACTTATTGGATATCTAGAAATTTTTTTACTTTTATAGATAAGATTAAATTCATTATTAAAATTAAAATTATTGGGATTATTATTCTTATTATAATAAATATCTAACCATAATTTATTAGTTTCAGGCTTACTTAACTTAAAGGGAAAGTTTTCTTTTAATTTTACTGTTTTGTTATAAGGCTCTTCCGATAAAACAATCTCTCCAAAATCTTTAAATAAATTATTTTCTTTTTTACCAACTGTATTTTCATTTTCCCAAATACCAGTTTTGTTGTCAAAAGAGCAATTGTTAAACAGAATTAATAAAACTATAACAAAAAAAAATTTCATTTAATAATCTATTTAACAATTATCTCATCAATAATGAGTTTTAAATTAGAATTTTTATTTTGTAGTTTTTTTAAAATATTGTTAGCTTTTTCAGCATCAGAGGATTTAAGAAGATATAAGGACTTTTTCAAAGTTATTAAATCAAGCTGGTCCTCCGCAAGATCCATATTCTCTAAAATTTCAAAATACTTTAAAATTTTTACTTTGTCCGATATAAGATTTTTTTCAATAATTGTATTAAGGGATAAAACCGAGTAAAATTTATTTTCACTCAAGATAATATCTTCGTAAAATTTTTTAGCAGTTTCTTTTTTTCCTGAAGAAAGAGAAATTCCAGCTTGAATGTATTTTTCTGCAATCTCTCTATTTTTTTTTATTTTGTGAATATCTAACATAGCAAATGAAACTAAAGATATTATTAAAATAGTTATTAAAAGAAATATTTTGTATTTATTTCTTTTATAAAAAGATGCTATTTTATCTTTTAATTCTATTTTTTTATCTAAACTTTGTTCCATTTAAAAAATTATTTATTTTTGGAAATTTTCTTAATCTTACATCTCTAGTATATTTTTTTACAGCTTTTTCAATTATTCTATTTAAGTTCGTATATTTTTTAACAAACCTCGGATAAAATCCACTAAGACCTAACATATCATCTGTTACCAGTATTTGCCCATCACAATGTAGAGATGACCCAATTCCAATGGTTGGTATGTGGAGTTTTTTAGTTATTAATTTTGCTGCATCAGGAGATAAACACTCAAGCACTATACTAAATGCTCCAGCTTTTTCTATTGATAAAGCTTCTTTTAAAAGTTTACTTGATTCTGATTTTGTTTGCCCTTCAATTTTAAATTTTTTTTTAAATTGTGGTGTAAATCCAATATGACCCATTACAGGAATATTTTTTTTTGATAAAAAATTGATAATCTCATAATTCTTTTTATTACTTTCTAATTTTATTGCGTCACATTTTGTTTTTTTTATTAAATATTTTGCATTTTTTTCCGCTGTTTTTAAATTTTTATAAGTGCCTTTTGGCAAATCAACTACTAGTAATGATTTTTTTATTCCTTTTTTTACACTTAAAGTATGTTCTACTATATTCTCTATATTAATTTTATGCGTATTCTTATGTCCATATAAAACATTGGCCATAGAGTCACCTACCAAAACAATGTCAACATAGTTATCTAAAATTTTCGCAATACTTTTCGAATAAGCTGTTAAGCAAACAATTTTAATTTTATTTTTTTTTTTTAAAATTTTTTTTATTTTTTTAATCATTATTCTAGTTCAATAGTACTAGGAGGCTTTGAAGTAATATCATAAACAACTCTATTTATTCCTTTTACATTATTTATAATTTTATTAGATATATTATCTATAAAATTTTTTGGAAAATTAAAGTAATCAGCTGTCATTCCATCTTCAGATTGCACAGCCCTTAATAAACAAATATTTTCATATGTTCTAGTATCTCCCATAACACCTACTGTCTTAATAGGTAGAAGCGCAGCATAAGCCTGCCATATTTTATTGTATAGACCATTTTTAATTAATTCGTTTATATAGATATTATCAGCCTCTTTAAGAATCTTAATTCTATCAGGAGTAATATTTCCTACAATTCTTATTCCTAATCCAGGTCCTGGAAATGGATGTTTATAATTAATGTTTTTTATTAAACCTAAAGATTTTCCTAGCGCTCTAACCTCATCTTTAAAAAATTCTTTTAATGGCTCTACTAATTTTAAATTCATCTTTTTTGGAAGCCCGCCAACGTTATGATGAGATTTAATCTTAGAAGTTTTACTTCCTGTTGTTGATCTACTTTCAATGATATCAGGATACAAGGTTCCTTGTGCTAAATATTTTATGTTATGGTGTTTTCTAGCTTCTTTTTCAAAAACTTTAATAAATAAATTTCCTATTATTTTTCTTTTTTTTTCAGGATTAGATATATTTTTAAGTTTATTAAAAAAAATTTTAGAAGCATTAATTAACTTTACATTTAAATTATATCTTTTTTTAAAAATTTTATAAGTATATTTAAACTCATTTTTCCTCATCAAGCCAGTATCAACCATTATACAAATTAAATTTTTTTTTATTGCTTTATTTATTAATAGTGCAACTACACTGCTATCAACTCCGCCAGACAAAGCACATAACACTTTATCCTTTTTTACTTTACTTTTTATCTCATTTATTAATCTTTGTTTTTGAGATGAAACATTCCAATTTTTTTTAATTTTACAAATAGAAAATAAAAAATTCTTGAATATTATTTTTCCATTCTCAGTATGAGTTACCTCTGGATGAAATTGAACTCCATAAATTTTATTTTTTGAATTTTCAATAATTGTAAGCTTTGAATCTTTAGTAAAGGCTATCTTTTTAAAGTTTTTGGGCATTTTCACTACGGCATCTTCATGGCTCATCCAAACAATTTTTTTAGAATTAAGAAACTTTTTTGTTAACAGTGAATTGTTTTTTTTATATAAGTACGCTCTTCCAAATTCTCTTCTTTTTTTGGATGCTTTGATTTTTCCTCCAAATATTTTAGCAATTAGTTGTAAACCATAACATATTCCCAGTATTGGTATTTTATTTTTAAATATTTCTTTTGGTACTGTTGGAAATTTTTTATTAGTTACAGTAGATGGCCCCCCTGAAAATATAAAACCTTTGATGTTTTGATAATTTTTTAATCTTTTTAATTCTAAAGGTGTAACAACTTCTGAATAAACACCCAGCTCTCTTATTCTTCTTGCTATCAATTTTGTCACTTGAGAGCCAAAATCAATTATTACTACTTTTTCTCTTATTTGTTGAAATTGCATTTATTTTTTAGATAAATTTTCAATTTCAATTTTTAATTTATCACTTTGATCACAATATTTATCGCATAAAGATTTCAGCTTTGTATTTAATTCTTCACTTTTTTTGTAATCAGAAGAAGTTAATTTAAGTTTAGCAAGATAGTAAATTGCCTCCTCATTTTTAGGATTTAACAACATTACTGTTTTTAAATTTTGTTCTTCTAAATTTTTTTTTTCTTGTCTATTAAAGATTTTTGATAAGTATAAATAAGATAACTCACTTTTTGGATTAAAAACTATATCTTGTTGAAATTTAAATTTTGCATCTTCAAATTTTTTATTATTATATAATTTAACCCCTTCATTATAAAATTCTGATTTCGCAAATAAAATATTTGGAACAAATATTATAATTAGAAAAGATTTGAATAATTTCATAATCATAGTTTAAAATTTATTGTTTTTTGTGTCATTTCAACGCTATGGACCATACTTTCATAAAATCCTGCCTTAGTTATTTTAATGAATTTAGCTTTCTTATATATTTCTTTTAAATTTCTAGCTCCAATATACCCCATTGATGATCTCAATCCACCTTGCAATTGATATATAATATCTGAAACTTTTCCTTTAAATTCTACTCTTCCTTCGACACCCTCTGGAACAAATTTTGATTTATCTTTAAAATTTTTTTGAAAATATCTATTTGCTGATCCAGCTGACATCGCGCCTATCGAACCCATACCTCGATATACTTTGTAAGTTTTACCTTTAATTTTAAACTTTTTACCAGGACTTTCTTCTGTTCCAGCAAAGATTGAACCCATCATGATGGCGTCTGCGCCAGCTGCTAATGCTTTAGCAATATCTCCTGAAAATTTTATACCTCCATCTGAAATGATTTTAATTTTTTTTTTATTTAGAGCTTTTTTTACTTCCATGATAGCAGATATTTGTGGCACCCCAATCCCAGCTACCATTCTCGTAGTACAAATTGAGCCAGGTCCTATACCAACTTTGATAATATCTGCACCAGAATTATATAATTTTTTTGCGGCTTCCCCAGTGGCAATATTTCCCACACAAACAGGTACATTTTCTATAATTTTTTTTATTTTTGATAAAGTGTTTAAAACTTTTTCGCTATGTCCGTGGGCTGTATCTATTACAATTAAATCAGCACCGTGTGATACCAAAGATCTAGCTCTATCTAGATCTTCTCGATTAGTTCCAATAGCAGCCCCTACTAGTAGCTTTTTATTTTTAACTTTTTTTACTTCTTTTGATTGATCTTTTACATTTAGGTTTCGATGAATTATTCCCATTCCTCCCTCTTTTGCAATTGCTATTGCCATTCTTGACTCTGTGACTGTGTCCATTGCTGATGTGAAAAACGGGACTTTTAATGAAATTTTTTTTGTTAAATTTAAAAAAATGCTTGTATTTGATGGCAATACATTTGAATACATAGGAAGCAGTAAAACATCGTCAAAGGTTAGCGCTTCTTTAATTGTATCCATATAAACTTATATACAATTATTGTAATTTATAAAGACTTTAAAATTTCACAATGTAAATAAGTTTCCTTAGACTCTTTTCTGCTAGACTGGGGTTTGAAAAAGTTTACTTTCTTAAATACAGATTTTGCAAGGTTTTTAACTTCTATAAAATCATCTCCCATAAAAAGTTTGGAAATCAATACACCCTTAGGTTTAAGAATATTTTTGGAAAAATTTATTACTTCAAAGCACAATTGATTTGTTCTTATTGAGTCAAGTGATTTGTTACCGGTAGTATCAGCGGCCATGTCAGAGATGATCACATCTATATTGGAATTAAAATAGTCGATAACCTCTTTTTTAGTCTTTTTTTCAAGAATATCTGTTTTTAAAAATTTTACGTTCTTGATCGGCTCCATTTCTTTAATATCTATAGATAATATTCTACCTGATTTAATTATTTGATTAGCTACTTGTGACCAACCACCGGGTGAGGAACCTAGATCTAATAAATTAGTATTTTTTTTTATAAATTTGTATTTTTTGTTAAGTTCAATTAACTTGAAAGAAGCTCTCGATCGATAACCTAAAGTTTTTGATTTTTTAAAATACTGATCTCTGTGCTGTTTTATTTTCCAAGAATTACTTTTTTTAACTCTTTTTGATTTTTTCATTATAAAACATCTTCATGACTATCATCAGATATTTTTTCTAAATTTTTTTTACTTTGATTGCTATAAATTACTATACTGAATGGGATTGATATTAAGTACATAATTCCAAATATTAAAAGAGTTTCAAGAGTATAAAAAAGCAAAGATATAAAAACTAATCCAATTCCAAGTAACAAGAAAACAGTTGCTTTTGGTGAAATAGATATTTTTTTTAATGCTAAAGTGGGAACTTTGCTTACTAATAATAATGCAATTAATACAGTTAGATATGGTGTAAATTTTTTTATTTCTAAACCAATATTTAAATTTGTTAATTCGTAAATTAGAGGCATTAAAATCAACAACCCTCCAGCTGGAGATGGAATTCCCTCAAAAAAATTATTTTTCCAAGCATGTGCTTCTTCAATTTTAGTTAAATTAAATCTAGCTAATCGTAAAACACAGCAAACAGAATAGATAAGTGTAATTGCCCATCCTAATTTTCCATAATTATTTAATTCCCAAAAATATAAAATAAAAACTGGTGCTATTCCAAAACTTACAAAGTCTGTGAGAGAGTCTAATTCTTTTCCAAATTCAGATGTTCCTTTTATAAGTCTCGCAATTCTTCCGTCCAAGGCATCTAAAATTGCTGCTAGCATAATTAAGGTAACTGCTAAACTAAAATTTCCGTCTATTGAAAATTTAATTGAACTAATTCCAAGACAAACTCCGGCTAAAGTTAAAATATTTGGAAGCAAATATCTCGTTTTTTTTGATGAAACTAATTTAAATTTTTTTTTTTCGTCCATTATTCAGAAGCTAATAGGCTTTCCCCAGCTGTAACGTTTTGATTAAGTTTAGCTAGAACTTTTTTATTCTTAAAGTAAATATCTACTCTACTTCCAAATCTTATCATTCCTATTCTTTCACCTTGTTTCAAATCTTGACCTTGCTCTACTTCGCAAACAATTCTTCTAGCGATTAAACCTGCGATTTGAACAATTATTATTTCTTCCCCGTTATTTAATTTTATTTTAAAATAATTTCTTTCATTTTCTTCACTTGCTTTATCTAAGGAGGCATTTAAAAATTTTCCAGGTTTATAAAAAATTTCTTCGACCTTTCCAGCTGTAGGAACTCTATTCACATGACAATTAAATACATTCATAAAAATACTTATTTTTGTGAAAGTGGTATTTTCTAATCTAAGTTCTTCTGGACCTGATTTTTCTGAAATATCTGTAATTAACCCATCAGCAGGACTAACTAGATATTTATCATCATTGATTGAGTATCTTTCAGGGTCTCTAAAAAAATAATAGACCCAAAAAGTAATTAAAATAAATATAATACCTAGAAATTTAGAGAAGAATAAAACAACAAAAGTAGCTAAAATTGAAATAGCTAAAAACTTGTAACCTTCCTTGTGTATTTTTGGAAATATAGTATTAAACATAATTAAAAGTTTGATAATTTTTTCTTAATATGTATAAAAATCAAAGTTAATCAATCTATATTTTATGGCAAAAATTAAAGTTAAAAATCC
>MDSV01043339.1_pt1 | contig 35913 bp, 34 predicted proteins | sample 810851 | NCBI WGS metagenome assembly MDSV01 (sample SAMN05326640, study PRJNA326480) | marine metagenome | isolation source: seawater | place: Atlantic Ocean: North East | collected 2012 | reverse complement strand
TTTTTATGATTTTTGCAATAAGAATAAAATTAACAGTTTTAATTATAAGATATTAAAAGATATAAAAGATTTTAAATATAAAAATAAAAGATGTATATTAAAAAGAAGCTCAAGCTCTGGTTCTGAGGGTGTTTTTCTAATAGATAATAAAATAAAAAAACCAATAAAAATTATTGAAAGTAGAAACGTTTATAAATCAAATTTTAATTATTTTAAAAAATATTCAGGTAAATTTGAGTATATCATGATGCCTTACTTTATTGGACAAGGTTACGATGTTGATTGTTTATCACTTAATGGAAAAATATTGAAAATGTTGGTAAGAAAAAGAATGATGTATAATAAATTTATGCATTATTCACCAGGACATAAAATTTTGAATGTATCTAAAATAAAAAACATGATAACAAAAATAATAAAGGTATTAAAAATTACTGGTTTATCAACATTTGACTTAATTAAAACAAAAAATAAGTTTAATGTAATAGATATGGCATTAAGACCTAGTGGATCGGTTTCAATTGGTAATTTTGCAGGTTGTGATTTTATTATGGATTTAATTAAGATGAATTATAATAAAAAGATTATTAAAAAAACTAACTGGGAAAATAAAACTGTTCAACCTTTCCTTATGTTTAAAAAATGCAATAATAAAAATAGGATCGAAAAATATGTGCCATATTTTTTAGATCAAAAAAAAATATGAAAAACATAAAAATTTTTGACACAACTTTAAGAGATGGTCTCCAAACACCATCTATATTTATATCTGATAATAATTGGATTAAGCTTGCCACTTTACTAGATAATTTAGGAGTTGATATTATAGAAGCAGGTTTCCCAATAAGTTCAAAAAAATCTTTAAATAACATGAAAAAAATTTCTAAAAAAATTAGAAGAAGTACTTTATGTGGTTTGGCTAGGCATGAATTTAAAGATATTGAAGCAGTAAATGAAGCATTGAAGCATGCAAAAAAAAGAAGGCTTCATTTATTTATACCAACAAGCAAAATACATTTAAAATACAAACTAGAATGTAGTTATAACGATGTTAAAAAAAATATTGTTCAAAAATTAAAATTTGCAAATAATTTTTTTTCAGATATTGAATGGTCGTCTGAAGACGCAACAAGGTCTGATAAAAGATTTTTAGCCGACTGTTTAAGTTTAGCTGTAGAAAATGGAGCAAAAACAATAAATATTGCAGATACAGTGGGTTACATTTATCCTGATAATATGGAGGATCTGATAAACTATTTAAAAAGCAATGTACATAATTTCAATAAAGTAAACTTCTCGGTTCATTGTCATAATGATCTTGGTATGGCTACAACGAACTCTTTAAAAGCCATAGAAAATGGGGCTAGCCAAGTTGAGTGCACTTTAAATGGAATAGGTGAAAGGGCTGGAAATGCATCTCTGCAGGAAATAGTTATGAATTTAAAAATTAGAGAAAAAAAATTTAAAAAGAAGACAAATATAAAGTTTAAAAATCTTTATAAAACCTCAGTTTTCTTGTCAAAGGCTGTTGGGATTGAAATTGGTAAAACAGATCCAATTATTGGTCATAATGCATTTACACATGAATCGGGGATCCACCAGCATGGTATTTTGAAAAATAAGAAAACATATGAAGTAATAACACCTGAGCTAATTGGTAGAAAAAGTGGTATTTTAACTCTGGGGATTAATTCTGGTATGCATGGTCTTAAATATCATTTAAAAAAAAATAAGATTAAGATAAATAATGTATCAAAATTTTATATATATTTTAAAAAAAGAGCAGCAAATTTAAAAATTGTAGACAAATTTATGCTTAATAAAATATCAAACGAGTACAAAAATAAAATAAATTAAATAAATTAAAGTGAAAAACATACTAATATCTTGTGTGGGAGGAATGTTAGTTTATGATTTTATAAAAGCTCTTAAAAAAACAAAGAAGTATAAATTTAATTTAATAGGCATTGATAATGATAAAAAAGCTTATAATAAAGTACTTTTAGATAAATTCTATAAAAGTCCGTCTACTCAACAAACAGAGAAATTTTTTAATTTTATAAAAAAAATTGTTAAAAAACATAAAATAGATTTTATATTTCCACTGTCAGATGAAGAAAATAGATTTTTTTTTAAATACAAAAAAAAATTTAAGAAAATATTTCCTAATTTAAAATTACCATCAGAAATTCAAGATATTTTTTTATCAAAAGATAAACTATATAACTTTTGTGTAAAAAATAATATTAATGTAAATAAATTTAAAATAATTAATAGTTTAAATGAACTCAAAAAAATTGTTACAAAAAGTAAAAAAAAATTAATATTAAAACAATCTACTGGCCATGGAAGTAATGATACCTTTTTAATTAATAATAAAGCAAAAAAGACGAGAAAGCTACTCGCTAATAGAAGGTGCTATGAACTTAATGGAAATAATTTATTAAAATTTTTAAAAAAAAAATCTGGAATGATTATCACTGAATATTATAAATCAGACATATATGATGTTGATTGTTTGTCTAAAAATGGAAAAGTATTATTAATTGCAGTAAGAAAAAGACTTTTAAAAAACAGTTTTCTAAATTATTCAACTGGACACCAGATTATTAAAAATATTAAAATTGAGAAACTCATAACTAAATTTGTTAAATCTTGTAAATATACAGGTATAAGCGATTACGATGTAATAGAAAATGATGGAAAATATATGATTATTGATGCAAGTTCTAGATTTAGCGGATCAGTTGGCGCATCTGTACTTGCAGGAATGAATTTTCCTTTAGAGTGTATAAAAATGAATTATGGCATTAATATATCTCAATCAAAAATTGATTATAATCTAATAACAAAAACTTTTTTTAGTTTTGACCAAAATAAAAATTCAAATTATATTGAAAAGTATGTGTCTAGATTTGAAAACCAAATTAAAATATGAAAAAAAAAAATATAATAGTTTTTGCTGCTCATCCTGATGATGAATTATTAGGTTGTGGAGGAACAATAAAGAAATACTCAAAAAAATATAATGTAATTGTTGTTTTTTTTACTGGAGGAATAACAGCAAGAAATGGTAATAATCAAACTTTAGAAATTAAAAAATTAAAAGATAATTGTATTCAAAGCAATAAAATACTAGGTACAAAAGAAATAAAATTTTTAAATTTTAAAGATAACAAATTGGATAGTTATCCAAGACTTGAAATAATAAAAAATATTGAAAAAATTATTATTAAATATAAGCCAGAGCAGATTTTCACGCATTATTTTGAAGATTTAAATGTTGATCATGAGATTGTCTCTAAAAGTGTTATTACAGCTTGCAGACCACTAAGAAAAAGTAGGTTTTTAAAAAAAATATTTTTTTTTGAAGTGCTATCAAATAGCGAATGGTCACCTAAAAGAACCTTTCAACCTAATTTTTATTCTGACATAAGTAAATTTATTGATTTTAAATTAAAAGCAATGAAAAAATACAAAACCGAAATACAACGTAGCCCAATGCCTCGATCAATACAAAGTATTAAAGCTCTAGCTAAAAGTCGCGGAAGTGAAGTAAGCGTAGATTATGCTGAGGCATTTTTTCTATTCAGGGAAATAAATTGAATCCAGTAAGTATTAAAATCGCAAATCAAACAATTTCTGACTATAGCCCAACTTTTATAATAGCTGAAGTTGGTGTGAATCATGAAGGTAATTACAAAAAATGCATAGAAATGATAAAAAATGCAAAGTTAGCTGGTGCCAATGCTGTAAAATTACAATTATCTAAAGCTGAATTAAATTATTACAAAAAGTCAAAAAGTTACAAAATTTACAAAAATTCCCAATTTTCACTTAATCAAATATATAAAATTTATAATTTTGCTGAAAAGAATAACATTATTCTTTTTTTTACAATGGATGAGTATCATTTTAAGAAAATTAAAATAAAACAAAAACTTTATAAAATATCTTCAAGTCAGTTTAATGATCTAAAATTGATCAAAGATATACTTAAAAAAAATAGACCTTTGCTAATTTCGACCGGTATGAGTGATATTAAAGAAATAATTGCCTTATCTAAATTTTTAAGAAATAAATCAAATGTAATTTTTATGCACTGCGTTTCCAAATATCCATTAAAAGATACTGAAGCTAATCTTAAAATGATTGGTTTAATAAAAAAAATTACAAAAGGGATAGTTGGTTATTCTGACCATACAAAAGATACTGTGTGTTGTGAGATAGCAGCTATATTAGGGGCTAAGATAATTGAAAAACATTATTCTTTTGATAACAAAAGAAAAGGGTTTGATCACAAAATATCATTAAATTTTGAAAGTTTTAAGAAAATGGTCAAAAATATAAGGTATTTGGAAAAAATTATTGGTAATGCCAAACAAAATAATGAGATTAAAAATTCAAAAAAAATATCAAACCAAAAACGTTCTTATTTTTTAAATAAGGATTTAAAAAAAGGTTATAGACTAAAATTAAAAGATATTTTTACAAAAAGAATAGGAAAAAGTGATAAAATTGAAAACTTAATTGAAATTATAGGAAAAAAATTGAATAAAAATTACATTAAGAATACACAAGTAAATAAAAAAATTTTAGTCTAAATTATACTTTGATAAAAAAAAAATATTATTTTTTTAGATTATGGCCCTTCAACAGGTCTAGGGCATTTAAATCGTTGTAAATATTTTGAAAAATATTTAAAATTAAAATCTACTTTATATGTTTCTGAGAAAAAAATTAATCAAAGAGGGGTTCAAAATATAAATTTATCTATTGATAAATTTCTTAATACAAACAAACAAAAATTCAATATTGGGATAATTGATAGTTATCAAATAAACTATAATCAAGAATGCAAAGTAAAAAAAATTTGTAAAAAATTAATTACAATTGATGATCTTGCAAAAAGAAGATTTTGTTGTGATATTTTAATTAATTATAATCCTGCAATTACTTATAAAAAATATTTAACTAAAACAAAAAAAAATACTAAATTACTTTTAGGAGAAGATTTTAACTTTATATATAATTTAAATTATAAAAAAAAAACAATTAAAAATAAAATTAATATATTAATTTACTTTGGAACTAGAGATAGAACAAATTTTATAAAAAAAAAAATAATAGATAAACTATTTATAAATAAAAATAAAATTAACAATATTACTATATTAAGTAAATTTAAATTTAAACATAAGTTTTTTAAAATTAAATTCAAATATTTTGAAAATAATAGTAAAACATTGCAGGAAATAAATAATTCAGATGTATGTATTTTGTCTTCAGGCATCATTATTTATGAGGCATTAAATTATAATAAGATTATTTTTTCTAAACCAATTTCTAATAATCAGGAACCTCATTTTAAATATCTTTTAAAAAAAAAGCTAATTTTTTCTTTAAATAAGTTAAAAAAATTTAAATTTGTCGAAAATAAAATTTTTAATTTTAACAGAAGTAATAATGAACCTGATCAATATATCGATAAATCAAAAATTCTCAAATTAGTAATTAACCCAATTAAAAGTAAAGATAATAAAAATATATACTTAATGAAATACAATAAAAAATATGATCACGAGTTGTATGATATGCAAACTCCATTTTACCGAAAATTTTATATCAATAAAGAAAGTTTTAGTTTTAAGGATCATAAAATTTATTTATCTAAAATAAAAAAAAGAAATATTCAATTATATATAATAAAATGTAATAATAGATTTTCAGGTTATATAAAATTCGAAATTAAAGAAAAAAAAATATACGTATCAATTGCTGTTAAAAAAGAATACCAGAACAAAAAAATAGGTTTTAAAATCTTGCAATATCTTATGAAAAATAATTTTTTTAAAATAAAACCTTATGCTGAAATAGATAAAAATAATTTCGCATCAATTAAAGTATTTAAAAATGCAGGTTTTAAAGCCAAAAATATAAAAATTTTTTAAATGAAAATTTATTTTTTAATAGACAAAAATTACAGTCAAAACAGTTTCGCATTTATATATCCAATTTTAATTAATAAAAAATATTTTAACGAAAAAATATTTTTAAGTAACAAAATACCAAATAATAATCACGATATTATTTTAGTTGATAGTAAATTTTTCTACGAAAAGTTTAAAGAAAATAATATTCAACTAATAAAAAAAAAAATTCAAGAACTTAAATCAAAGTGTAAAAAACTTGTATATGTAGATAATGAAGCTTCTATATTCATAAATAAGAATATAATAGAAATATTTGATTATTACTTAAAAGGTAGAATTCCAAATGACAAAAACATATATAAAAAAAAATTGTATGGACTTAGAGAATTTACAGAATTTTACCATCATAAATTTAATATAAAAGATGATAATGAAGTTTATTCTGAATGCTTGAAAGAGAAAGATATAAACAAGATAATTTTAAGTTGGAATAATGGAATTTGTGATTATTCCTTTTGGTCAAAAATAAATAGGAATATTTTTAAATTTTCAAATATTGTTTTTAATAATTTTAAATGCAAAGATTATGAAAAACTACAAAATTTTAGTGCAAGATTTGCTCAAAACTATTTGAGACAGACTGTAGATTTTCAAAGAAAAAAATTGTCTAAACTAATAAACAACGCACAAATCACAAATAGGATAAGTAGGTTTAGATATTTCAAAGAGTTAAAGCGATCAAAAATTTCATTTTCGCCATTTGGATGGGGCGAAATTTGTTATAGAGACTTTGAAAGTTTTTATTATAAATGTGCATTAATTAAACCGAATATGGATCATATTAATACTTGGCCCAAATATTATATAAAAAATACTACTTATTTAAGCTTGAATTGGGATTTTTCTAACTTTGAAAATATAATTCAATATATAAATGATAAAAAAAATGAGAATAATTTAAGTTATATAGCTGAAGAAGGTCAAAAAAAATATTTTTATTACCTTTCCTCTGGTGAAGACTCTCCATTTGTTCTACACTTTAAAAATATACTCAAAAGAATTTTGCTATAAACCATGTGTGGTCTACTAACTTTAATTAAAAAAGATATTAATGAAAATGAAATTAATAAATTTAAATTATCTCTAAATAAAATTAATTATAGAGGTCCTGATTTTTCTAAAGTTGTTAAAAAAGAAAATATATTATTTGGACACAATAGATTAAAAATATTAGATTTGTCTGACAAATCAAATCAACCTTATGAATATAAAAATTTTATCTTATTATTTAATGGCTGTATTTATAATTTTAAGGAACTTAGGGAAGAATTAAAACACAAATACAATTTTACAACAACTGGCGATACAGAAGTTTTAATGTACTCATTAATTGAATGGGGACAAGAAGCTTTAAACAAAATAGATGGTATGTACGCATTTTTATTTTTTGATGGAGAAAAAATAATGGCTTCAGTAGATTTTTTTGGCGAAAAACCTCTGTATCTATATCAAGATAATGATCAAATAATGATTTCTTCTGAGATTTCTCCAATTAAATCGTATTTGAAAGAAAAACTGCAGGTAAAAAGAAATAATGATCAACTTAAAGAATTTTATCATTTAGGTTTTTTATTAGGAGAAAAAACTATTTATCAAAATTTATATAAATTATCCAATAAGAAAATTTATTTTATAGATGATCAACTTAAATTAGATCGAATTGAAAAAAAGAGTAAAATTAGTAAAAAATTTAATATTAAAATTTCAGACATTCATGATGAATTGATATTATCTATAAAAAATAGATTAAATAGCGATGTGCTTGTTGGTTTATTTCTTTCATCAGGTTTAGATTCCACTCTTTTAGCAACTATAATAAAAAAGGAATTAAAAGTAGATATAGATACTTTTTCCTTCTATGAAAAAAAGGAAAGCGAAACAATTAAATATTTAAAAAGTATTACGAATTATTTAGGGATTAAATCAAAAGTAATAAATAATCTTAGCCACGAATTTAAAAATCAAGATTTTAAAGATGCTTATCAAGATATTAATGAATGCGATACTTATTTTCCTTATTATGAAATGTGTAAATATTTGAAAGATAAAACTAACATTAAAGTTATATTGTCAGGAATGGGTGCTGATGAAATTTTTTATGGATACAACAAATATGAATTTTTTTATAAATACAGATACTTATACAAAATAAATGAAATAATATTTAATAGAATAATTTTTTTTTCCAAAAAATTTAATCTTAATTTTTTAAATAAACTAAAAATATTTTCGGGAAATAATTTTGCTAGATTTTTAAAAATAAAAAATAATGACCATGATATAAATATTGAAAAAATATATGAATTTAATTTTAAAAAAGAAATTTTTGAAGCCGCTAGAGAATTTGATATTAAAAATACTTTGCCAATATCTTTAATACCTGCGCTTGAGAGAGCTAGTATGAGATTTTCCCTTGAGTCAAGATCACCTTATCTATCAAAGAAATTATTAGATCTAGTTAATAATCTAGAGGACAAAAGTACATTTTTTAAAGAACAAAAATATATTCAAAAACAAATATTGAGAAAATATTTACCTGAAAAATATATTGCTAAACGAAAGGAAGGTTTCTTTTATAAAAATCCAAGTGTTTTTAAAGCAAATACAAAGTTACAGAATAAATATGAATTAAATTTAAAAAATTTTCGATACAATCAAAGAGCTGAAATTTATGACTTGTTTCAATAGAATTTTAAAAATAATTTAATTATTAATTGTTAATGACTTAAACTCGTCGCAACTTTCATTCAACTCCTCGTAATCTCCCATAGCATGAATATTGCCTTCTTTTAAAAAAATTATTTTATCACAATTTTTTGTCAGTCTAATATCATGAGTAACAAGAATAATGGTTTTATTTGAATTTTTTAAATTATTTAATGTATTTATTAATGCGGTAGCTGTTTCTTTATCGAGATTGCTCGTAGCTTCGTCAAATATTAAAATTTCAGGATCAGCAAAAATTGCTCTTGCAATTGCAAGCCTCTGCTTTTGTCCTCCACTTAAATTTGCACCTCTTTCACCCAGCTGAGTATCAAATTTATTATTCAGAGAATTGATAAAATCAAAAATTTCTGCTTGCTTCGATGCTTTAATCAATTCTTGACTCATATCTTTTGTATTTTGATTATATAGTGAAATATTATTTTGAATTGAGTCTTCAAAAATATAAACATCTTGAGGGACATAACCTAAATTTTTTCGCCAGTTTTTTAAATTTGAGTTTTTAATTTCAATACCATCTACTAAAAACTTCCCACTAGCTATTTGGAGCAGACCAAGAATTATATTTAACATTGTAGTCTTACCTGATCCTGTTTTACCGATAATTGTAACAAAACTACCTTTGTCAATTGTTAAATTTATATCTTTTAAAACTTCTTTGTTCCCATTAAATGAAAAAGATATTTTTTCTAATTTCAAATTTTTCTCAAACTTAATTTTATTTATTTCATTTACAAAGTTTTCCTCAAGTTCATTGTTTAATTTTAATTGATCCGTTACCAGATCTACAGTTGGTAAACTAAATTTAATTTTATTAACTGATTGAAATAATTTCTCTAAATATGGTAAAATTCTATACCCTACTAAAATATATAGTGTAAGCGTTTCTATTATAGTGTTAAATTGCACACCATTTTTTTTATTAATAAAAATAAATAGAACAATTCCAAAAAAAACTAAAGTTTCAACAATATATCTAGGCAAGAAGGATATTATGAACTTTTTAACTATAATTTTAGCAGATCCTTTAAAAAGTCTATCACAAATATCTATAAATAATTTTTCTAAATTGAATATTTTTATTTCTTTAATTCCTTGAATAGATTGAGAAACATTTTGAAATCTTGCATTATTATTCAATAATTTTTCAGCACCTAAAGATAATATTTTAGATTTTGTTAGATTATAATATATTAAATAAAAACCTCCCAAAATAGTTATGGATATTAAAGAAAATTTAAAATTATAATAAAATATTATTGACAGCATCGTAAATGAAACAAATAAGGACGACATAATGTCGATAAGAGATGATAAAAAACCATTAGAAAATACATGAGTTTCTTCATTAATATTTTTAACTAATACGCTGCTATTATTCTTTAAAAAGAAGTTAAAATCTTTTTTAAAATAACTTTTAAGAAGTTTTGCTGATAAAAAATTCCCTAAATAAGCAAAATAATTTGCCTTAAACCAATTAAAAAGCACAACATAAATATTTCTTAAAATTATTAGAAAAAGTACAATTAAACTTGAGAAAAGAAAAAATTTACTTTCATCTTCTATATTAATGAAATTATTTATTGCATTGCGCAAAAAATTATCTTCATTAGATAATAAAATTTTAATATATCCAAATAAACTTGAAATTCCAATAAGCTCAACAAATGGCAGTAGTGTGAATAAAATAATTATAAAATAAAATTTTTTTAAACCAAAATCTTTGACAATATCAAAGAAAATTTTGTAATAATTTGACATACCTAAATTATAAATTTATTTATATATTATTTTTGTACCCTCGTTCTCAAATTTAAATGGAACATGAATTAAGTTTTTTAAACTTTTTTTAATTTTGTTTTTGCTTCCTGGAACGTAAAATAGTAAAAAACCACCTCCTCCAGCTCCTAAAAGTTTGCCTCCAGTTGCTCCAGCTTTTATTCCCACATCATAAAGATCGTCTATAAATGAATTTGAAATTTTATTACTTAAAGATTTTTTTAGTTTCCAAGATTCATGCATTAGTTTACCTAGATCATTTATATTTTTATTATTAGACAACATAATTTTTTTTGCCTCTAATGTTATTTGTTTTATTTCTTCAAAAAAATTCTCTTTTTTAGAAAGTTTATGAACATAAGTTTTGGTAATTTTGTTAGCTGTTCTAAATTTCCCTGTAGAAAATAATAGAAAATTTCTATTTAATTTTTTTTTAAAATCATTTTTTAAATTTATTTTTTTTATTTGAATTATTCCATTTCGTTTAAAATGAATATTGTTAAATCCTCCAACGGCAACTGCAGTTTGATCCTGACTACCTACTTTTTCTTTATTTAAATTTTGTTCTACGTGTATAGCTTTAAGTCCTAAATCAAATTTATTTTTATTAATTTTTTTGTTTTTGAAGCAGTAAGCAGCATTTAATAGCCCAACTGTAAAAGCCGAACTTGATCCAAGCCCACTTTTTCCTGGTAAATCTCCATCATAATGTATTTCAATATTTTTCTTAATATTTAAAAATTTTAATACAGATAAAACTGAAGGATGTTTTATGTCGTGAATATTGTTAACTGTTTCGATTTTACTATAGGAAACCCTTATGTTCTCTTTAAAAAAATTTGGCAGATACCTGCAAGTAACAAAAACATATTTATTAATAGTTGTTGATATAACTTCACCAGTATATTTTCTATAGTACGACGGATAATCTGTACCTCCACCAAATAGTGATAAGCGATATGGTGTTCGGGATATTATCATAAAGAAATTATTTACTATCAACTTTTCTTGATATATTAAACACAATTATATAAAAAAACTAATCAATTGATACAAATTCTAAAACCTAATTAAGCATGAGTTACAATCTTACCTATTCAACTTGGGGCAAAAGTGAAATTAGAGCAGTAAAGAAAGTAATTTCCTCAGGCCACTTTACTATGGGTAAAAATGTTAAAAATTTTGAGAATAAATTTTCAAGATATTTTGGAAAAAAATATGGTGTGATGGTAAATTCAGGTTCTTCTGCAAATTTGGTTAGCATTGCATCTTTATTTTATAAAAAAATAAATCCATTAAAAGCTGGAGATGAAGTTTTGGTCCCCTCAATTTCATGGAGTACAACATATTTTCCATTACAACAGTATGGTTTAAAACTAAAATTTATAGATGTAGATCCAAAAACATTAAATATTGACATTGAAAGTGTAAAAAAAAATATTTCAAAAAAAACAAAACTTATTTTAGTTGTGAGCATTCTTGGAAACCCTGCAGAATTACCAGAATTAAAGAAAATTTGTAATAAAAGAAAAATATATCTAATGGAAGATAATTGTGAATCTATGGATGCAGAAATAAAAGGTAAAAAAACTGGTACCTTTGGAATTACAAATACTTTTAGTTTTTTTTATTCTCATCACATATCAACTATGGAAGGTGGAATGGTTTTGACTGATAACACAGAAATATACCATATAATTTTGGCATTAAGAGCGCATGGATGGACAAGAAATATTCCAAGAAGAAACAAAATTTTTAAAATAAAAAAAAGTAGTTTTTATGAAGATTATAGATTTATTTTACCAGGTTATAATTTAAGGCCTTTGGAAATCTCAGCGGCCGCAGGGATAGAGCAACTTAAAAAGTTGCCTGCAATGACAAAACAAAGAAGAAGAAATTGGAAACATTTTCAAACGTTATTTAAAAATGATGAAAAGTTTACCATACAAGAGGAGAATGGAAAAACTTCGTCTTTTTGTTTTACGCTTATACTAAAACCAAAGTATAAACATATGAAGAAAAAAATATTCGAGTCTCTTAGAAAAAATAAAATAGGTTTTAGAATGATTACAGGTGGTTGTATTCTTAAACACGATGTAGCAAAATTTCTAAAATTTTCGAAAGGTTCTAGTCTTAAAAATGCTTTTTATGCTCACGAGAATGGTTTTTTTGTTGGAAATAGTTCAAAAAATTTAAGCAAAGAAATAACTTTGTTAAAAAAAACTCTTAATAAAATTAATGTTTAAAAAAAAAAAAATTTTAATCACAGGTGGAGGTGGTTATATTGGATCTGTTCTTATTGAAACATTATTAAAAAAAAATTTTAGTGTAACTATAATTGATAAATTTATATTTAATCAAAAAAAAATAATAAAAGATCTTTATAAAAACAAAATTGAAATCATAGAAGGAGATGTAAGAGATGGTAGACTTATAAAAAATACTGTAAAAGATTTTGATATTATAATCCCACTGGCTGCTATAGTTGGTGCTCCTCTATGTAAAAAAAAACCTTCATTAACTGAGTCGGTTAATGTAAAATCTGTAAAAACTCTAATCAAAAATCTTAGTAAAGATCAGATTGTTTTAGTCCCTACTACTAATAGCGGATATGGTATTGGAAAAAAAAATGCTTATTGCACTGAAAAATCTCCTCTAAGACCCGTAAGTCTTTATGGACAAACAAAAGTTTTAGCAGAAAAAATTATTTTAGATCATCAAAACTCATGTAGTCTAAGATTAGCTACAGTTTTTGGCACATCCCCAAGAATGCGCGTAGATTTATTGGTAAATAATTTTGTATATAAGGCTTTTAAATATAAAAAAATTACATTATTTGAAGGTCATTTTAGAAGAAATTATATTCACATTAATGATGTTTGCAGAGTTTTTTTATTTGGAATAAAAAATTTTTCCAAATTTAAAAATAATATTTTTAATGTAGGTCTTTCGTCTGCTAACTTAACTAAAAAACAACTTTGTCATAAAATAAAAAAAAATATACCAGATTTAATAATTGAAAATGATGAATTTGCCAAAGACCCAGATAAAAGAGATTATATAGTTTCAAATAAAAAATTAGAGAAAACTGGATTCAAACCCATTTACTCAATAGATTATGGAATTAAACAACTAATTAAATACTATAAGAATAATAAAAAAATATATACCAACATATAAATTTATGAATGGCAACGACGTTTTAAAAAAAAAACCAAGTTTGCTTCATTGTACGTCTTTATACTTCCACCAAAAAACGAGTTACTTAAAACTATATACAAAACACATGGAGAAAAATTTTAATTATACTTATTTTGATATTATTACTTATTTCAAATCACATGGAAGAAAAGAAACTGAAAATTACGTAAAAAATATAATATATCGATTTGATATTATTTGTATAACTACCGATAAACCATATTTTAGTTTTAATTTTTTCCAAAAATTAAAAAAAATAAATAAAAAACTTATAATTGTTTACACAGATGGTGATGCTTTAACAAACTTTCCATCTTATAGTATTAATTTTATTAACGAAATTGATCTATACGCAATTAACGATAGTTTGGCTGTAATAAATTTTTTAAAAAAAAATAAAAAAAATGCAATGTTATGGACCGCTGTCTATAACAATGATTTTTATAAAATAGAAAATACAAAAAAAACTAATGATGTAATATTTTATGGAGGTGTAGATGAAATTAGAGATGATTATATTAATGATATTAAACAAAATGAAATAAAAATAAGATTATTTGGAAAAGGATTTAATAACTATTTCACACCAATCGAAAAGCTTAATATAGAAATTAATAAATCAAAAATTGGTTTAGGAATTAATTCTATATCTAAAAAAGAAATTCCTGAAACAAAATATTTCAAAGAATTTGAATTTGTAACAAAACATATTAAAGGAAAAAATTTAGAAATTCCTTTAAGCGGTACTTTTTTACTTACTGAATATTTTGATGATTTAAATGAAATATATACCAACAACAAAGATGCAGTTTTTTTTGAAACAAAAAAAGAAATGACACAATTGATTAAATATTATTTAAAAAATGAGAAAATACGTGAAGAAATTGCATTATCTGGACATTTAAGAGCTATAAAAAATATGGAAGGCAATGTAATGGCCAACAAGCTAATTAATGAAATTTATAAAATTTATGAAAATATAGATAAAAACCATAAAGAAAAAACTATTATAAAACATAAGGCGGAAAAAAATATTTTTGTTACTTGGTCTTTAAATTATGCGTTTATTTTTTTTAGCCAAAAAAACTTTAAAGCATTTTTTGACATGTTAAAAGTTATAAAGTATGGAATACCAATTAATTACATGCTTACTAGAATCAAACATTTAATAATAAATATTTTAATTATATTAAAAAATACTTTTTTTAAGGAAAAAACTTAGATGCTGATAAAAGTGCATGTTTTACTTTAGAATTTTTATGATATTATTTTTTTAAATTAATATAATTTATCAAGTGATAGTTCATAAAAACAAGTATTTTAAAATTAAACTTAAAAAAAATTATTATTCTTTTGAACCCAACTTCAGAGAGGTAATAATTCTTCCTGTAATTAATAAAAAACATTTTTTGTTAATAAAAGCAAAAAGAGTGCTTATGGGAGGATATAATTATGAATTTCCTTCAGGTTCGTGCTTATCAAAAAAAGAGACTACATTAAAGGCGGCAAAAAGAGAATTTGAAGAGGAAACAGGAATAATGCTAAAAAAATTTAATAAGTTTCATAAATTAAAAAATATTTTTCAAATTCCTAATAGATCAGGTGTTCCAATATATACTTATTATGTTAATCTAAGGAAAAATCAGATAAAACTTAATAATTATGATAAAAAAGAACTTGAGGGTTTAAAAGTAATTAGTTTAAGAAAATTACTTAAATTGATAATAGAAGGCAAGTTTAACTCTTCGGTACCAGTGGCACAGTTGTTTCAATATTTATTAAAAAATAAAGATGATAAGCACTTCAGATAAAACTTTCTTTATAAAAAATGGATATCTCTTGAAGAAAAATTTTTTTACAAAAAAAAAAATGTAAAAATATATTATCAATTCTTCTTAAATATGCTGATAACAAATATAGTCCTATTTTAAATATGGATAGGTTTGAATTTGTATTTGCTCAATCTAAAGAAAAATTAAATAAATTAAATACACTGAGTAAAACAGTAAATTTTATAAAAGAAACTCAAAATAATACAAATTTAATAAAAAAATTTTTTTTAAATGAAAAGTTATTAAAAAATTTAAATTTTCTTTATTCGAGAAAAATTGTTGGTCTTCAAACCCAAGTAATTTTTAAAAAACCTTCTACAAAATATTCAAAACAATCTTTTAACGAACATCAAGACAACTCTTATGCAAAAAATTCTAAAGGTTTATTTTTTACAGCACACACATTTTTATCAAAAACATCAAAGAAAAATGGATGTATTTATGTTTATTCTAAATCACACAAATTAAAATTACTAAAATTTAAAAAAAAAATTAGCTTTAGAGAAAAAAATTACAAACCTGGTAACAAAGTTTCAAATATTAAACTTAAAAAGTTTAAAAAAATTGATATGATAGGAAATGCTGGTGATCTTTTAATAATGCACGGGCACTTGGTGCATGGATCATATCCTAATATTTCAAAAAATTTATCAAGACCTATTTTTGCTGGATGTTATATTCCAGAAGGAGAACATTTTGTCGCTGGAAAAAATGCGCAAAGAAAGGTGATTAAACTAGACTAAGTATAAAATATATACTAATAGTCGCAAATTCTTTAATATGAAAGTTGCTGATTATATTATTAAATTTTTCTCTAAGAAAGGAATTGATAAAGCATTTGTAGTTTATGGTGCTGCAAACGGTGATTTGATAGATGCTTTTACAAGAAATAAGAAAATCCAATATGTAGCAACAATGCACGAACAAGCCGCTGGTTTCGCTGCAGAAGGATATGCTAAAATAAAAAGAATTCCAGGATTATCAATTGTAACAAGTGGTCCAGGTGCAACAAATTTGGTTACCTCGATTGCAAATTGTTTTTACGATTCTATTCCTTGTATTTTCATCGCTGGACAAATTAATTCAAAATTTCTAAGGCCAGATAAAAGCATAAGACAAGTAGGTTTTCAGGAAACAGATATAGTTTCAATTGTAAAACCAGTCGCTAAATATGCGGTAATGATTAAAGACCCTAATAAAATTAAATATGAGTTAGAAAAATCTTACAATATATGCAAGTCAGGTAGAATGGGACCTATATTTTTGGATATACCTATGGATATTCAAAAAGCTCAAATTGATGAAAAAAAATTAATTGGTTATAGAAAAAAAATTAACAAACCGAAATATAATATAAATAAAGTTAGAACAAGCATAAAAAAATATTTGAGAGATCTGAATAAATCAGTAAGGCCAATTTTTCTTGTTGGTGGAGGTCTGCAGCTAACAAACAATTCTAAAAAAATTCTCAAAATTTCTAAATTACTTCAAATCCCCTGTGTTCCAACTTGGAACGGTATTGATACCATAACTTCTGATTTTCAATTTTATGGTGGTAGAGTAGGAACTTATGGTGGTCCAGGTAGAAACTTTGCAATTCAAAATAGTGACCTTCTTTTTGGAGTGGGAACAAGAGTTTCAGGAAGAATAACTGGAGGTAATCCAAGCAGTTTCGCAAGAGAAGCAAAAAAGTATATAGTTGATATTGATCCGCCTTTATTAAAAAGAAAACTCCAACAAGTTAAATTTGATGAAAATATTTATTCTGATTTAGATTCATTTTTTAAAGTTTTTTTTGAAGAAATTAAAAAATTTAAAATAAAAAAAAAATAATTTTAAAAAATGGAATAGTAAGGTCAAATATTGGATAAAAAAATACGACACTTATAAAGAAAAATATTCAAATAAAAATGGATATACCTACAAAGGTAAGAACTTTGTTCACCCATATGCTTTCATGAATAGTTTATCAAAAAATCTAAATAAGAAAGATATAATTGTTGGTGATTGTGGAGGAATAAGTGTAATGATAGGCCATAGTCTAAAAACTAAATTTGGACAAAGATACCATAGTAATAATGGTCATGCCCCTATGGGTTTTTCATTTTCCGCAGCTATAGGATCATGGCTTGGTTCAAACAAAAAAAATAATACAATTAGTTTAACTGGTGATGGTGGTTTTAATATGAATATCCAGGAGCTACAAACTTTAGTTAATTATAAAATTAAAGTTAAAACTTTCATATTAAATAATCATATATATGGTATTACTAAAGCATTTCAGAAAACTAATTTTCAAGGAAGAGAGGAAGCTTGTGGCCCAAAAGGGTACAATCCTCCAAATTTTATTGATATCGCTAAAGCCTATAAAATAAAAACTGTAAGTATAAATAATAATAGTGAAATAGAAAAAAAAAATTAAAGAAGTATTAAATTATAATGGGCCTGTTGTTTGTGACGTAAATTGTCATGAATTCCATGATTATGAACCAAAATTAATTGGATGGCAGACTCCTATAGAAGATATGTATCCATATATTTCAAGATCAGAATTAAAAAATAACTTGTATATCAAAATGCATGAGGCCTCAAAAAATCCATTCATGCCTGATGTTAGTACTAAAGTTGATACAATGGAATGAAAAAAGTATTAATTTGCGGTGGAAGTGGATTTATAGGAAAAAATGTAATCAGATATTTGAAATCAAAAAATTACAGAATTGTTGCAACCTATAATACAAAAATACCAAAAAATTTTAGTTTTGTAAAATGGATTAAGTCTGATCTTACATTTAAAGAAAATGTAAAAAACACAATTAATAATTTTGATATAGTGATTCAATGTGCAGCCGTTACATCAGGAGCAAAAGAAATGATAACAAATCCATTCTCATTAATAGGTGACAATGTAGTTATGAATTCATTAATTTTAAAAGAAGTTGTAAAAAAAAATATTAAACACTTTATTTTTTTAAGTTGTTCAGTAATGTACCATCACTCAAATAAAAAATTACGTGAAAACCAATATAATCCTAAAAAAAAATTAAATAAAGTTTATGAAGGTATGGCATTATCTAAAGTATATATAGAAAATATGTGTAAGTTTTTTTCAGAAAGAAGTAAAACTAAATTTACGGTTTTAAGACATACAAATATTTATGGACCACATGATAAATTTGAAAATAATAAAAGCCATTTTATGGCATCTACAATAACAAAAGCTAAGTATGCTAAAAATAAAATAGAAATTTGGGGAAATGGTAATGAAAGAAGAGATTTTTTATATATTGATGATTTATGCTCAGCAATTGAATGTGTTATAAAAAAACAGAAAAAAAAGTTTGAACTTTTAAATATTAGTTATGGAAAAAATTTTTCAATTAAAGAAATTGTAAAAAAAGTAAGAAAATGTATTAACAAAAATTATAAAATAATTTTTGATAAATCCAAACCTTCAATAAATATCAATATCTCAGTCGATAATTCCAAAGCTGCAAGACAATATAAATGGCAGCCAAAGAACAAAATTGATGAAGGTATAAAAAAGACTATATCTTGGTACTTAAGAAATTATTAATATCCATCAGTAAAAGCATTATATCTTTTAAATTTTTTTGAATTTATATACCAATCAATCGTTTTTTTAATTCCTGAAACTATGTCAACTTTGGGCTCAAATCCAATTTGTTTTGCTTTTTTAATACTCATAAGTCTAATTTTATCTCCCGTAGGCTTAGATTTATCCCATTTTATCTTCAATGGTCCGTTAGGTACTAATTTAGCGATAGTCTCAGCAATAATTCTAATAGATACTCCTTTGCCGCTTCCTAAATTTATTGGATAATAAATGCCTTTAAACATTGCAAGAATCATGCCTTTTGCAACATCTTCGGAAAATATAAAATCTCTTATAGCAGTTCCATCTCCCCAAACATTTAGGTATTTCTTGGAATTTAAGGCTTTATTTATAAGAGCTGGTATTACCATGCTATTATTTTTATCAAAATTGTCGTGTGGCCCATAAACATTAGCTGGTCTGACAATACTAATTTTATTGTATTTGTATTCAATTTTATAAGCTTCTGCTTGTAGTTCGCACATTCTTTTTGTCCATCCTGGAATATAATCATTTTTTGATGGAAACGTTTTCCAAACAGAATTTTCAAATAGTTTATTTGAAGGTGAATAGACTCCTATTGAACTTGTTAAAAGATATTTTTTAACACCCTGAAGTCTTGCAGCTTCTAGCATATTTATACTAAATAGCAAAGTTGGTGTCATAAAACTTGCTGGTTTTTGCAGCGTCATTTTAGGTGAGCCTTTTATTCCAGCAAGATGAAATACATAATCGATATTTTTGCACACATCTAAACAATTTTTAAAATTACGCAAATCACTCTTAAAAAATTTCACTCTTTTATCTAAATTAACTGGATTATCTAATGAAACTACTGAAACTTTACTTCCATAACTTAAAAGAATTTTAGTAAGCTGCATACCAATTAATCCTGTTCCACCGGTTACAAGTATTTTTTTTCCTTTAAAAAAATTTTTCATATTTTTTTTAATAATTATTCATAAATTATTATTTGTTTTTTTTTAAATTTATTTTGATTATTAATTATATCATAAATAAAATTGGCAAATTGATTAGAATTTTTAATTTTAGAAATCTTTTTTTTTTTCATAAATTTTATCAAATCATTTTGATTTTTAATATTATTATTTTTACGAAAAGTTTTTGTATCAATATATCTTGGAAGTACAGATTTTATTTTAATTTTTTTATTAACAAAATCAATCGACAGCGCTTTATTCAAAGTATTCAATGCAGATTTTGCGGATGAGTAAAGGTGAATATTCTTACCTCCAGTAAGTGAAGAGTAGGATGAAATATTTATTACTCCAAGATTTTTTTTTTGTTTGTTTTTTAATATTAGATTGAGACCATTTTTTATGAAAATTAAGTTTCCTGTAAGAAAACTATTAATATTTTTTTTTATTTCTTTATCTTTAAGTTCCAAAAATTTTTTTCTAACTGGTACTTGATTTGCATTGCTGATCAAATAATTTAAATATTTAAATTTTTTATAATATTTCTTAAAAGCATTTCTTATCGAACTTATATTATTTAAATCCATCTTTATATATTTATGATTAATATTTAAAATTTTTAATTCTTTTGATATTTTTTTTGCAACTTTTATATTACTGTAATAAGTAAAAAATATATTATATTTTTTTTCTGCAAACTTAAAAACTAAAGCTTTGCCTATTCCACTTGTGCCACCAGATATAAATATATTTTTTGTCATTGTTTTGGGTTCTATAATAAATTATAAAAGTAGTTAAATTAATTTATTAATTATATAAATTTAATCAAAATAATAATAAGATTCTTTAATGAAAGACAGAAAATTTAAAAAATGCTTAATTACTGGTATTACAGGATCAGGGGGGAGCTATCTAGCAGAACATATTTTATCTAAGGACAAAAATATTAAGATATTTGGTATTTATAGATCCCATGGATATAAGCATTTATTTAATAAAAATAAAAGAGTTCATCTTTTCAAAGGAGATTTAAGAAATCAGATTAGAACTCAAAAGATAATAAAAAAAATTCAGCCGGATTTAATTTTTCATCTTGCGTCAAGCGCAAACGTTAGAAAATCATTTGATACACCTTATACTTTTATCAATAATAATATCGATATAACTATCAATCTTTTAGAAAGTATAAGAAGACTTAAAGTAAAACCATTAACAATTATTTGTAGTACATCTGAAGTATACGGACTCGTTTCCAAAAAAGAAATTCCAATAAAGGAAAAACAAATTATGAGACCTGCTAGTCCATATGCTGTATCAAAATCTACACAAGATTTGTTGTCACAAGTTTATCATAAAAATTATGGACAAAATATTATAATAACAAGAATGTTCTCTTACACAAATGCAAGACGAAAAGATTTATTTGCAACAAGTTTTGCAAATCAAATCAGTCTAATTGAAAAAGGTATTATAAAAATTTTAAGACATGGAAATTTAGAAAGTGTAAGGACTTTTGTAGATATAAGTGATGCGATGGAAGCATATTGGCTTACTGCAAAAAAAGGTAAGATTGGAGAAATATATAATATAGGAGGAAAAAAAACTATTAAAGTAAAAGATTTTCTTCATGAACTTATAAAGAATAGTAATGTAAAAATTAGAACACAGCTAGATAAAAAATTATTAAGACCAACTGATGTAACTTTGCAGATACCGGACTGTAAAAAATTTCAAAAAGATACTGGTTGGAAATTAAAAATAAGTTTCAAAAATTCTGTTAAAAAACTTTTAATGGATTGCAGGAAAAATTAGTTTATTTTAAAAAAAGTAAGTTTCTACCGTTTCACAAATAGAGTGGCCTATTGCTATATGCATTTCTTGAATTCTATCTACCCTTGTATCAGGAGTGTTGATAACAAGATCAATTCCAATTGATTTTTTTAATTTCATACCTGTTAATAATATTGTTTTTATTTTCATTTTTTTTGCTTGCTTGCAGGCAAAAATAATATTTTGGCTTTTACCACTTGTTGAAATTGCGAATAAAACATCACCTTTTTTCCCAAATGCCTCAACTTGTCTTGAAAATGTTTCTTTAAAACTCATATCATTAGAAATAGAAGTTAAAGTGGATGTGTTTGTTGTTAAAGAAATAGCAGGTAAAGGATTTCTTATTTTTAAATACTTTCCAATAAGTTCTGCCGCTAGATGTTGAGAGTCTCCAGCAGATCCCCCATTTCCACAGAACATAATTTTGTTTCCATTCTCTATAGCATTGATTAGCATTATAGATGCTTGCTGAATGATTTTTAAATAGTTTTTTTTTTTTAATTTTTTGAAATTTTTTTCACTTCTTTCAAAATTTTTGTATATAATTTTATTAAAGTTTATTTTTTTCACAATTAAATCAATTTTTTATAGAACTTTTAAAATAACATTGTCCAGGTGCAAATAAAATTTTTCTTTTTCCCATTCCTTGATGTTTATATTTTAGTTTTTTATACTCATATACGGGTATTATTCTTATATCTATTGAAACTCTAGTTTGATTCAACATGGCTTCACCGGTATGTAAACATCTTGAATCAAAAGCTAACATTTTACCATACTCTACATTAACTCTAGATGATAATTTGTGATATTTAAAATTAATTTTTCTTTTATTTATACAATCATTTACAAAATTATCTAAATTATATTGATATCGTTTTATTATTTTTTTTGAATTGTTAAGATTTAAAATTCTAAAACCATGTTTTTCAACTTTGCTTTTTTTAGTTAAAGGTATCCATAAATTTATTTCTTCAAAAGGATGACCGTAGGCTATATCATTATGGTATCTTGGATAGTGATTATTATTTTTTCCATCAGGGCACTGAAATCTAATAGTGGGAGTAGTTTGAAAATAAAATGGAAATTTAAAAAATTTTTTTGAAATATATTTTATGAATGAAAAATATGCTTTTTTGAAATCATTATCATTATCATAAAACATTTGACTGATTTTATTCACACCATTCACTAAGTTATAATCTTTCATGGATTTATTTAATCTTTTGTGTAATTCTTCTAACCTAATATTCTCTGAAATAATTTTTTTTTTTTCAATTAATCTTATTACCTCGTTTCTTAAAATATTAGAGTAAGAATTGATATTAATTTCTTTAGAACTTTTTCCATTAGATATCTTCCTTTGAAAATAACTTGAAGAATTAAATTTTTCACTATTAAAATCTTTTTTTATATTTGAAGGTAAAGTGTTGTATAAAATTTTATTCATTTAAATTCTTGTTCTAAAAATACTTGTAATTTCTTTCTTATAAGACAAATAATTTATTAACTTATTTATAGATATTTTTTTATTTAAAAAATTACTAATCAATTTTTTTTTTGTATTTCTATTGTTTTTTATTGTATTTTTTATAATCTTATTTAATTTTTTTTTTATTTTTAAATCTAGCTTTGATTTAAAAATATAAAATTGAGCCATATCAATATAATTAAAAATAATCAAAAAAAATATAATTGATAGATTGTCAGCGTTGGATATATTTTTATTTTCAAATATATTTTTTATAAATAGAACATCTGATGATGACTCTAGCTCATTGTATAAATGATTATTTTTTAAATTTTTCTTATAAAAAGACCAGTCAAGATTACAAATACTTCCAACTCTTATAAATTTGTTTTCATGTAGGAATTTACCAGAATCAAAATAAAGTGACTGTTTTTTATATATTGGAAAAAAATCATTTTCTAAAATAATTACAGAAAATTCATTTATTTTTTTTTTAGCAGATATTAAACTTTTAATATTGTGTCCCTGTGTATCAATTTTTAGCACATTTGATATTTTTTTTTTATTTTTTTTCAAATTTTTTAAGTTTATCTCAAGTAATTTTTTTAGACTTATACATTTTACCGTGGGTCTGGAAATTTTTTTTAAATTACCTCGAATAAAATCCTTATACTTTTTATCTATTGGATAGAAAGATGAAAAATTTGGTCTATGATAAATATTTAATTTTTCTATTGCCTTATTGCTTATTGCATAAGGATATATTTCAAGATTCTTTTTTTTATTCTTTAAATTTTCTAATTTTTTATATTCTGAAATATTTGGTTCAAATAGTTTAATTTTAAATATTTTATGTAGTTCTAATAAATATTTATTTAACGGCACAGAGCTTCCAACATCAAAATAATTAAAGGCAAAATTTTGTGATATTTTCTGATAATATTGTTTAATAGCTTTATCGATTAGATGCATAAATATTTACAGATAAATTTACAAATTGATAACTAATTCATTCATAAAGTATAGAATTAAATGACTAAGGTTTATGTTTATAAATTAATATTTCCTTTTTATACATTTAATCAAAAAATTACAATATAATTACTATAATCTTTCTTTATTTGAATTTAGCAGCAAGATTTAAATTCAAATATTTGAGTATATATTTTCAATTTTTTTAAAATAGTTTTTGTTTTGAAATTTCTTTTTAATTGAACTTAGATCTTTATTTTTAATAAAATATTTTTTATTTTTAAAAACTTTGTGGATAGTAATGCTAATTTTTTTTATTTTATTAGTATCCGTTAATATTCCAAATTTATTATTTATTATTTCTTTGTGGCCCCCACTATTATTTGCAATTACAAAAATATTATTAAATATCGCTTCTATAAGATTTCTTCCTAAAGGCTCATTTATAGAAGTAGCTAATAATATTATTTTGTTAACTTTTTTTATCAAAGGTATCCAATAATGAGCGGGTAAATTATAAAATAAATATATATTTTTGCTTATATTATATTTTTTTATATAATTTTTAATTTTTGCGTATTCAATTTTATTTGATTGAAAAAACATTAAGCCTAAATAATTTTTATCTATTTTAGTAAGCTCTTTAATAATTTTTAAAAAATTAATTGGCTTTTTTCTTTCATGGATATTAGATACATAAAGAATTATTTTTTTTTTTTTATTTTTATTTAATAAAATTTTATGTTTTTCTCTTAATTTCACATTTTTATAAAAAAAATCTACATAGTTATATAAAACTACTTTTTTATTGTTAAATATATTAGAGTTAATATTTTTTACAAAATTACTAATACAAATAATTTTTTTTGAAATTGCAAAAGGAATATAATTTCTTCTTGAATTATCAGTATTTCTTAAATGTATAATTAAATTAAATTTAAAAATTAGATTTAGTAATGAAAAAAAAAAATTTAATGATCCATCATTAGTATGAACAATATCAAATTTTTTTGAAAAAAAAAAACATATTAATTGAAAAAAAAGAATTATTTTTGAATATAAACTATTTTTTTTATATTTTGACTTTAAATAGTTTATTGCATAAGAGTTGGAATTCTTCAATAAAAGTAAATTTTTTTTTTCTTCTCTTTTATTAAAAATTAACAATATGTGTATTTTATATTTTTTTTTATTGATATTGTTACAAATAGAAGCTGCGGATAAAATATTGCCTCCTTTATTTGAAGCAAGTAATGGAAAAAGTATATTTTTAACAGTCATAAAGATTTAATTTAAAATATTATAAATAAAAAAAAATTATATTTCAGCTAACTATTTTTTTTAAGATCCATTTATTTTCTTTATACTCCCATAAATGTGGAGATCTATAGGAGTCTATTATCTTCCAAAAGTTATCCTCATCTACATCTATATAATTAAGAAAATCATTAAAATATTTTTTAGGAAACTCTCCATCATATTTTTTTACTAAATTTACACCTTCTTCTCTTGTAATTTTTCCACATCTTATTTCTTGAGCTGCATCATAGGTAGCTCTTCCAATTCCAAATTTTATGAATGTGGTAAAATAATGAAAATCATCAATTTTGTCATCTATGCTCGAGTACTTAGAATAACTTCCCTCTGTTCTTTCAATATTTGGTTTAAATCCAGTATGCTCAGAAGCATAATAGAAACTTTCCTGTGGATCCCATTTAAGATAATAGCCCAGGTAATGAACTTCTACTTTCTTTTTTTCAAGTTCTTCCAATTTAGGAGGTATATATGGAGTAAAATCATTTAATTTAAATTTATAATTAGACATTAATTCTTTGATGCTAACACCGCCTAGTAAAATTTTTTCAATATCTTGATTAGAAAAAAATTTTTTATCCATTGTAGGCACATAGTTTTCCTCTAAAGGGTTGCCATACTCCTTTTCTCCATAAAATACTAATGGGATATCAAATTTTGTAGCCATTAAAGGTCCAATTACTTTCTGCCCTACTATAAAAGGTTGAAACGGATGAAGTAGATTTTTAAAAGCTAGTGAAGTAATTTTTTTGTGTAATATTCCATTTGGTGTGAATAAAATATTATCCAACCCACCTACATGAGAACAGTTTTGTAAGTTTTTCCATCCAATTTCAGTATACAAATGTGGAGCCCATGTAACAGTTAATGGATTCATTTTATATTTATATTTAAGTACATGTGCAGCGTAAGAGCTATCTTTACCTCCACTACTTGGAACGATAACATCATAACCATTTTTTTTTCTGTATTTATCTAATAATTTTTTTAATTTTATTTCTCTATCATCCCAATTTATTTTATTTTTAATATCAGTATATTTACACGCAGAACAAATACCGTCATCAGCAATATCTATGCCTTTTTTGTTTAAAGTATTCTTGCTTTTAAACTCAATTGTAGAAATTGGTCTCTGATTTGAAATGATACATCTTTTGCAAAAAATAATATCTTCTGGCATTCCAAATAAAGAATGATTTTTTTTCATCACTAAAAGTAATTAATTAAATTTTTAATTAAATCAAGACCTATTTCTCCACTTTTTTCTGGATGGAATTGCATACCTATTACATTTTTTTTTCTGACCATTGAAACAAAATCTATTTCTTTATATTTAGTTTTTGCATAAATGTTCTCTATATTTTTAGGTTTGGCAGCATAAGAATGCACAAAATAAAATTTTTTATCATTAAAATTTTTCATAAAACTTAATTTACAATTTTCAGTAACTTGAATTTTTTTCCAACCAATGTTTGGTAATTTAAAATTTTTATCATCGTTCAAAATGTTAACATTTCCATCAATAAAATCTAATCCATTATTTAATCCATTTTCCGTACCTTGTTTAAATAGAAGATGCATTCCTAAACAAATACCAATAACTACTTTTTCATCTTTTTTTGCTTTTTTGATTATTGAATAAAATTCATTTTCTCTAATTAATTGCATGGCTTTAGCAAAAGATCCTACACCAGGAATAAATAAAATATCAAAATCATCATTTTTTTTTTCTGTATAAAGAGATACGTTATCGCTAATCCTATTAATAGAATTATATAGACTTCTAATATTTCCTAAACCGTAATTAAGAATAGAAATTTTTTTCATATTTTTAGTTGTTTTTTTATATCGACAATCTTCAACTTATTATAATGTAGTGCGGAAGCTATGGCGATTGCTTCATCAGAAAAAAATTTATAGATTGATTTTACATGGTCAAACTTTCCACAACCTCCTGAAAATATTATTGGTACATTTATTTTGTTTGTTTTTATATAATTTAAAAGATTAAGATCAAAACCTGATTGTGTTCCTTCGTTATCAACAGATGTTAACAATATTTCACCACAGCCTATATCTTGAATCTTTTTAATCCAATCATTTACCATTAGGCCTGTCTTGTCTCTTCCGTTATGAATATAAGCCTCCCATTCATTTTCACTAATTTTTTTTGCCTCAATTGAAGCAATAATATTGGAAACTCCAAAATTTTCAGTTGCTTCCTTTAAAAATTTAGGATTTTTAATAAAAGCAGTGTTTATTGCTACCTTATCTGCTCCAGATTCTAAAGCCATTTTAATATCCTCTAAAGTTCTTATTCCACCTCCCAGGCAAACGGGTATAAATATATTTTTTGTTATTTTTTCTACTATATGAAACATATTATTTCTTCCATATAAACTGGCTACGGCATCATAAAGAATTAATTCATCAGCTTTATCTTTATAATATTTCTCACTTAATTCAGATGGATCTCCAATTTTTCTAAGACCTTCAAAATTAATACCCTTAATTACAAATTCATTTTTTATATCCAGCCTAGATATTATTCTCATAAAAAAAATATTTTTAAGTAAAATTACCTGTTTTGATTAATTTTATAAATCTTTTTTCATTATTGCCATCATTGAAACCAAGATATTTTTTTATACAAGTATTATAAATTTTGCTATCGGGTTTAGGATTTTTTTTACTTATTAGGATTTTTTTTATACTTTTATAAAAATCATTCTCCTTCTTTTTAACAAATTTAAATCTACTTAATTCCTTAAAAGGAACTTTGTTTTTATATATTATACTTTGGGGTTCGTTGAAAAAAGGAATCAAAAGCTTTTTATTTAACATCATTGCCTCAAACATTGTTGTTGATCCAAAAGTAATAACAAGTTTTGAATTTTTTAAAAATTCGTAATTTTTTTCTATTGCTGTAAAAATAAGATTTGAAGTTTTGCCAAATTTTTTTTCCATGGCGAAATGTCTTCTCTTTATCATGCCTCCATATTTTCCTTTACAAATAAATTTGTAATTTTTAAATTCTTTAGCTAATTTAAATAAAATTTTATAGGTATTGTCTAGAAGCATATTCCAACCAAAATTTTTAAACTTTGAATGGGTAATATCAGATTGACCAGTTATAAAATCAAGGCCCATTCCAGTTCCAATAATATAAAAAAGTACGATATTTTTTTTCCCAACTTTTATTTTCATATTGTAAAGTTTATCTGTTCTGATTGGACCGTTTACAATAATTTTATTATTTTTAACATAACCACTATCGACAAAAATTTTTTTTGCAATTTTATTATAAACAATAATTTTATATCCCTTGAATGGATTAATTGAATTTAGCATTTTTTTATGAAATTCGATTTCTTTTGGAGAGGCATACTGGCTTTCTCGATGATATATCAAATACTTTATTCCAAGTTTATTTGAAACTTCATCCCAAAATACTTCGGATTTATAGTGGATAGCAAAAACCATTATATGTTTTATTCTAAAATTTTTCTTAAGAAATTTTAAATAAACATATAAACTCTTCTTATATAAACTTAAAAAATATCTTTCAAAATTAGAATTTTTTTTAGAGGTATATTCAGAAAATTTTTTTTTTTTCTAATGGTAGTAAGTATGAAAGAAATTTCTTTTCAAATGTGAAATTATGCAACAAAATGTTTAAATCAGTTTTTTCTAAGGTTGACTCAAATTCTGTATAGCCTCTTATAGGATTTAAAACCAATATAGAGTTTTTTCTTGAATTATATTTTTTTTTTTCTACTAATAAATTTATTTTGAATTTAAAATAAATTAATACTATTCTAGTTTTAAATAATAAGTAATGGAGTAGCAATGCTCTAATAAGGCGGTAATATTGTTTTATTTTCATTTATTTTGAACTAGATCAATATTAATAGTGAATTAAAAAATACTTATATATGTAAAAATTAATAATTACATAACTATTTAATCTAATATGAAAACTTTAAACAAAACAGTGGCTAAAATAAAAAACTATTTAAAATGCCCAATTTGTAACAACCTTAAAAAAAAAAAATTGATCTGGAATGATAAAATTAGATCAGGAAATACAAATGGTAGAAAGACGAAAACTGGATGGAAATCGAAAGCTTTATTTACAGAAAAAAAAGAAAAAATTTACAAATGTTCTAATTGTGATGTATGTTTTTTAGCAAATATAAAGACTTATTTTGAAGGTAATAATGATCTTTTAAGAAAACAATTTGATGGCTCAAATTCTATTAGAAAATATTTAGATTTTGACAAACCGAGAGAAATAAAAAAAATAAATAAAATTTTAAAGTTTGCAAATTTTAAAAATAAAAAAGTTTTTGAGTCATATTGCGGCGCGGGCTCAATATTAGATAAAATAAAATCCAAATGTTTAAAAACTGCAGGTTTAGATGACGAAATTTATAAAAATTATTTGGAGAAAAGAGGCCACTTATTTTTTTCAAATTTATCACAAATCATAAATTCAAAAAAAAAATTTGATATAGTTTTATCTTTAGGGGAAATCGAACATAAGATTAATCCAAATCAGTTTTTACAAAAATTGAAAAAGATTCTTTTAAGAAAAGGTTTGATTGTTATGAGAATTCCTAACCATAATAATATTTATAGATTTTTATTAGGTAAAAATTTTACAAAATATGATTATAGAGTGTCTCATAATTTTTATTTCTCAGAAAAAAGTTTAGATTTTTTATTTCGTAAAAATAATTTAAGTATAATAAAAAAAATAGGACTAAACGAATATTCAATAAATCATCTTATAGATTATATTAAAAAACAGCGACGAGTTAGTGAGAATAATAGAGAATTTTTTAATAAAAAATTAAATTTAAATATTATACAAAATATAGAAAAAAATATGATTTCAACAAGTCTGTTGTATATTTTAAGGAAAAAAAATTAGTATTTTTTGTTTGCTTGCTTAAGATCATTTACTGTATCTATAGAAACTTGATAACCTTTAGTAACATAACCACCTGAATTTTTTGAAATTAAATTTTTCTTTTTTAAGATACATTCTCTAGTCGCCACATAAGCTACTCCATTTCTGTGGTAAACTAGCTTTAATTGTTGTCTAGCAATAACCCTTGAACCTTTTTTATCAAAATAATTAATTTTATTTTTTACAAGGTTTAATTGTTTCAACGGATGGTACTTGCTATCAGTAGGACTTACAGTCCATACAGAATCAAATTTATTTTTTATCATCATTTTTATTGCACCCCTAACATCTTTAGATTTTCTTAACGGAGAAGTGGGTGGCAAAGAAACAATTATGTCATATTTTGTTTTATCAAATTTCTCCATAAATCTAAGAGCGTGATCTAAAACTTTGTAGTCAGATACTTTGTCTCCCGAAAGTTTCGTGGGTCTTTTAAATGGGGCCGATAAGCCAAATTTAACAGCTTCTTTAGAAATTTTATTGTGATCTGTGGAAACTATAGCTCTATCAATTTCATTAATCTTTTTTACTATATTTGCAGCATGGAAAACTAAACTTTTATTATTTATTTTTCTTAAATTTTTTAATTTAATACCCTTACTTCCTCCTCTTGCTAAAATTACTGCTAAAATTTTTTTTCCGCCTATCACTTTGATTTATATGCTGTTAGGGAGAAGCTTACTGGAAATTTTGTATTTTTTCTAAATAAATTCTTTTTATATTTTTTTTCTAACTTTAATAATGATTTGAACTCTTTTTTATAAAACCATTTTTCTCTTTTTTTTCTTAAATTTTGAGGAAAATATTGTAAAGCTTGATCCCAACAGTAGGCTATAGCTGTAAATGGACCCCCAGAAAATTCATGATCAAATTTATTAAATCCATTTTTTTTAAGCTTATCTCTCAATCCATATGGAGTATACCTTAAATAATCTTCAGGGACTTGGTGTAATTCTCTTAACATTGGTTCAAAAATATATAAGAAACCATTTGTTTTTAAAATTTTCGATATTTTTTTAAAAAGTTTATCATGATCGCTTATGTGATGAATTAGGTTCGGTATAATTACACAATCTGCAAAATTATTTTTCAATTTTATATTTTTATGATCAAAATGATAATCTATAGGAATTTTAATTATTTTGTTGTTAGTAACATACTTTTTATTGTACGATCCTCTTTTTAAAATCTCTTTTCCACTGCAATCAATTGATATAAATTTTTGATTGAAAAAAAAAGGTGCAAATAAACTTATATCTCCATACAATCCTCCCCTTTCTAATGAAACTACAACTGATTTTTTTTTTAAAGACGATGATATTTTTTTTATATTTTTAAATAAAATATCAAAATGAGGCCATTTAGTATTTATAAAAAAAACATCCCTCTTTAGTATTTTTTCATGATCAAGAAGGATTTTTTTATTCATTTTACTTGTAATTAAGTTGTTTTTGAATTTTTATTTTTACGTTTGAAAGAATATTAGCAATTTTTTTTCCTGAATTTCCATCACCAAATATTTTTTCCTGTTTTGGTTTGTTTTTTTGAATTTGATACTTGATTGCCCTCAAAATATTTTTTGATTTATAATCTGTAAATATAATATTTTTTCCATGCTCCCGTCCTTTTTGTCTAGTTCCTATGTTTACAGCTGGAATTCCTAGGTATGATCCTTCTCTTATTGCAGAGCTAGAATTTCCTATGATACAAGAGCAATTTTTAATTAATTTAAGAAAATCCTCTGGACTAAAATTTTTATAAAAATGGATTAACTTTGGTTTCTTTATCTCTCTAAAAGTTCTTAATCCTTTAGAAATTTCATCTGACCCTGCATCTACATTGGGCCAGAGCCAAACAGTTTGTATTTTTATATAATTTATTGCATTTATAGTCTCATTGATTTGCTTTATTCCTTTCCCATATTCTGTTGTAACTGGATGTTGCAAAACAACTAAATAAGGTCTTTTTGGATCAATTTTTGGGCCTACTCCACCATATTTTGTAAAAAAATTATTAGGAATTGTTGGATCGATTTTCTTAGCTAAATCTATTGATGGACATCCTGTTAAATAAACATTCTTTGGATTTTCGCCCATCTTTAACAAATTTTTATATGCTTTTTTAGTGGCGGGAAAGTGAATATTTGAAAGTTTCGTAATTGCATGTCTAACACTCTCATCGATTGAACCAGTAACTTCTCCTCCTTGAGTATGTGCCAATGGTATATTCATATAACTAGCCGCAATGGCTGTAGATAAAGTTTCAAATCTATCTGCGACTGTTAAAACAATGTTTGGCTTCAAATTTTCAAATAATGTTGATAATTCAATAATTGCAAGTCCTGTTGACTTCGCCATTGTAGTTGGATTTTCTCCCTCAACAATAGAATAAATCTTGCCAGCTATTTTAAAACCATCTTTTTTTATAATTTTAGTTAAATCTCCAAATCTATCTAATACAGCAGAGGCTCCAATGACAAGTTGAAGTTCAAGATTTGATTTGTTATTTATTTCACTTAATACAGTTTTTATTCTTGCATAGTTTGCTCTACTATTAACTAAAATACATATTTTACGTTTTTGCATAAAAATCTTTCCATCTTAGTAATCTATTTCTTGGAACATCATTTCTAAGCTTTTTTCCAATAATCAAATTGATTTTATTTTCTGGTATTCCAAAACCTGGTTTTTTTGTTGTTAATAATTTTGCTTTCAGTATTGTATTTTTTTTTAGATCTTTTTTCAATGCAAGACTTTTTCCAAATATTCTTTTCATGTTTTTTAGTCTATGGGACATTCTATTTTTATCTACAGGGTGGTTTTCTATTAGGAAAAAAGCATCTCTAGCATCACAAAGTCTTTTTAAATCAATTAAATTTATCGATGATGAAAGATCAGGGTTATTAATATTATTATCTACATTCACATGAACTTCTAAAATATTTGCACCATTTGCCAAAGCTGCCATTCCAGAAAAAATCGAACCCGTATGGTCCGATAGTCCAACTGGGCAGTTATACTTTTTCTTAAATTCTCGGACTACATTAAGTCCAATTAATTTTAGGGATGATGGATACATGCTAGTACATTGAAATATTCCAAACTTTGCTAAATTTTTTTTTAAAAATTTTATTCTTTTATCTATTTCATTATTATTTGACATACCTGTGCTTAATAAAATTGGTAATTTAGTCTTAATCATAGATGAGATTAAATTATCAGAAAAAAATTCTCCTGAACCGACTTTCCATGCAGGCACCCCAACTTTTTTTAGTAATTTTACAGCCTCCACAGAAAATGGTGAACTCAAAAATATTAAGCCATATTTTTTTGAATAATTGTAAATTTTTTTCCATTGTGTAAAGTTAAATTCCATTGACTTCCAGTAATCATATCTTGTGTTGTACTTATCTGAAATTTTTACTCTAAATGGTTCATCAAGAGTAGATTCCGCATCAGCTATGTGAGTTTGAAATTTTATAGCATCTGCACCTGTTTTAGAAATCATTTTAATAAATTTATGAACTTTTTTGATGTTTCCACCATGACTTTGTGCTACTTCTGCAATTATAAAAGGTTTGTAACCATCGCCAATAAATCTTTTGCCAATTTTAATTGATTTTTTTTTGACCATTTAATAACAATTAAATAAAATAACTTATTTATAATATTTGAAATATTTATACCAACTATGTTTGTAAATAAGAAACCTAATTTATATTTTAACGAAAGTAAATTCTATTTTATTAATTATTTAAATTCAAAAATTAGAACATTATTTAGAAAAATTGATAAATTAGATTTTTTTTACTCAAAAATTCTTCATTTATTTTACAAATTTTTAAAATGTAAAAGTTTTTTTAATAAAATTAAAATTATGAATAATAAAAATGAAATTGTATCAATTGAAGATGGGCTTCAAAAAAAAGGTTTTTTGAGTTTAGAAAATAATGGAGAAAATGATAAAATTAATAATTTGGTATTACTTACAAAAACACTTTTCTCAAAAGAGGAAACTGAAAAGAAATTATTTGATGAAGGACAAAAAAAAAATTTTTTAAGAAGTTGTAGAATTGATTTAAGAAATAAAGAAAATTATCCATATCTTGAATTTCTTTTTACAAAAAATATTTTACACTATTTATGCGAATATTTAGATAACATGTTGGTTTTAAAGGAATTAACATTGCTTTATTCAGAAAATAAAAAATTTGAAAAAGGTAGAAGTCAAGAGTTTCATATGGATGGAGATGATCAAAAACAAATTAAACTTCGTGTTAACATATCTAGTGTTGATTTAAATAATGGTCCACTGACAGTTATTAGCAAGGAAGATACCAGATTAATCTTTGACTCACTTGAAAAAAAGAAAATCATTAAAAAAAAATCAACAAAGATAGATGATGAGAAAATTTTTAATATTTCAAAAAATATTAAATACCAAACTCTAATTGGAAAAGAGGGTACTATTGATATGGTTGATACATCAAATTGTTACCATTTTGGGAGTAGACCCGGAAATAGGCCAAGATTAATTTTGGAATACCAATTTTTAACACCGTTTTCTTATAATTTACCTTTTATAGGAACTGACCAAACTCCAAGTTACATAGGAGGACTGGAAATCGAAGATAGCAAAAAAAAAATATTATCTAATATTTTAAGATATTATACTTTTAAATAAATATTATAAATAATTATAAATTTAAATACATTATTTTCTTGCTATTTTTTTTATATTTAAATCCTAGTTTTTTATATAATTTGACAGCATTAAGATTCTTTTCATCAACTCCCAAAAAAATTTTTTTAAATTTATTAATTTTAAATATTTTAATTTTAAGGATTTTGGTAAAAGAATTTTTGATTATACTTTTTCCTTGATATTTTAGAAAAACAAGAAAACCAATATAAATTTTTTTTTCTTTAATAGTTAATTTAAAATTTGCGACATGTATTTTTGCTTGGAAAATGCCGAACAGAAACTCATTTTCACCTAATTTTTTTATATAATCTTGAAGATCTATTTTGGTTTTTTTATTCTTGCCTCTTTTAGAAAAATAAATAAATTTTTTTGTAGATACATGATTAATTGTATCAATATAGTTTTTTGATATATTTTGAGGTTTTATTTTTTTTATTATATATTTCAATATTATTATTATATCATAAAATTCTTTTCAGTGCATAAATCAAGCCAATTGAGCTATTAGTACTGGTCAGCTACATGCGTTACCGCACTTCCACACCCAGCCTATCAACGTGGTGG
>MDSV01174726.1_pt1 | contig 35949 bp, 26 predicted proteins | sample 810851 | NCBI WGS metagenome assembly MDSV01 (sample SAMN05326640, study PRJNA326480) | marine metagenome | isolation source: seawater | place: Atlantic Ocean: North East | collected 2012 | reverse complement strand
TGAGTTTTTCACTTAACAAATTAACAGAAGGTATTAGAGACCGCCACGTAGGCCAGCAAAATAAGCGCCTCGTTGAGAAATGGTCTCGCACTGGTCTTCTTCGTGGTATGGAAGAAGTTAACCGTGAGAATATGGCTACTCTTCTTGAGAACCAAGCTGCACAAGTTCTTCGCGAGAGCAGCTCAATGGGTGGCGATAATGTTGCAGGTTTCTCAAACATTGCATTCCCAATCGTTCGTCGTGTATTCGGTGGTCTTGTTGCAAATGAACTAGTTTCAATTCAACCAATGAGTCTCCCAAGTGGACTTCTTTTCTACCTCGATTATACATATGGTACTAATCAAGGTGGTGCAGAGGATGCTGACCAGAATACTTTTTCAACAGCAGACTCAATTTATGGTGCTCCTTCTGGAAGAAGCATTCAAGATGGTGCTAAAGCAACTGGCGGTCAATATGATCTTGCAGGATCTAGTTATTCTAGAGAGCACAGCAAGAAAGACAATGTAGTAATTGACACTGCTGATGCTGGTAATTCTGTAAAGCATCTTTTCACTATTAACGATTCAGGTACAGGATCAGTTGCTGCTAATGGTACAGCAAATGCTGATCTTAAGGTAGGAACTAAAGGTCGCGCTGGAAAGTTTTTGCAATTTGACCCACAAGTTTCTCAGCTTATTGAAGATGGAACAGTTAACTTTGCTTTCTTGGCAATACCATATACAACTGCAAACTTTCCTGGAATTGATAAAACAGCTGTTAAAAGCATTTCATTGTTTGATACAGCACACGTTAATGGTACTCCAGCTATGGCTGGTTTGGATCCTGATGTTCTTAAAACACAACAAATACAACCAGGAACTCACATTTACAATGTTAGACGTTTAAATCAACTTGTAACACTAAACAATTCAGGTGCCGGTGGAGCAATAACTGCATCTGATATTTCTTTGATGGAAACAGCACCACTTGCAAAGCCAGGCGACACTAATGCTTGTGTACTTATGGTAGTTGCATTAGACGGAACTACAGCTATAAGTGAAGCAGACTTTGATGATGGTGCTAAATCTTTAGCAAGTGTAAGCTTTGTTAAGGAAGATGTAGCTACAGCTACTGCAAGCCAAGCAGGTCAAATCGAGATTGATCCTTCAATGGAAACAACTGATTTTAGTTCACCTGTAAGCATTCCAGAAATCGATATCAAGATTGAGTCAATTCCTGTAACTGCACAAACACGTAAGTTACGTGCACGTTGGAGTCCTGAGCTTGCTCAAGACCTTAACGCATACCACTCAATGGATGCTGAGGTTGAGCTTACTCAGATTCTTTCTGAGCAAATCGCTCTTGAGATTGACCGTGAGATTCTTAGCGATCTTCTTACACAAGCACAAGGTGCTAACTTCTTCTGGAGTCGTTCACCTGGTAAATTCGTTAACAAGAAAACTGGTACTGCTGTTGAGCGTTCAAGCTCTCTGCAACCTGGACCAGCTTTCACTGGTACAGTTCGTGAGTGGTATGAGACTCTAACTGAGACAGTTATTGACGTTGCTAATGAGATTCACCGTAAGACTCTACGTGGTTCTGCGAACTTCATCGTAGTTTCTCCTGACGTTGCAACTATCCTTGAAGCATCTGTACTTTACCGCCCAAGCTATAGCCTTGACGGTGACGGACAGGTTGGTACTCCATTCACAATGGGTGCAGAGAAGGTTGGTACTCTTTCAAACCGTTTCACAGTTTACAAAGACCCATACTTCCCACGCAACAAGATCCTTGTTGGTTATAAAGGCGGAAGCTACCTAGAGACTGGTTTCGTTTACGCTCCATACGTTCCATTGATCGTTACTCCTACAATCTTCCAGCCAGAGGACTTCACACCACGTAAGGGTGTTATGACTCGCTACGGCAAGAAGATGGTTCGCGCTGACTTCTACGGTACAGTTACTTGCCTCGATATGAACATTATCTAAGATAAAGTTTGAGGATGTAACACCTTAGGGTGACAATAAACCAGCTTCGTGCTGGTTTTTTTGTATTTAAAATCAGAAAGTTTGTTATAATTACCCTATATAATATTAGGTAATTAAATGAGAAGTAATTTAGATATATAATAATAGTTTAATGAGGAAAGAAAATGAAAAACAATACAAAACTTATTATGGAAACTTGGAGAAGGTTTCTAAATGAAGATTCTAAAGATGATGATTTAGATTCGGGATTTAGTCCTGGTGATGATTCAAGACCTACTGGAGATCCAGATGACTACTTTGACAAGTATGCTCAAGGTGTCGATAATCGTAATATTTTAAATGGTGTTGATGAGCCTATTGATGGAGAGCCACCATTTGATAGTGAAGAGCCTGTGGAGTCTGAAGATTTTATTCCAGTTTCAGTTGAGGTCGAAGTCGCAGAATTATTAAGGACAGGTGGTGATGTTTCTCAGTACTCAGATGCTGAAATTGCTGCTGGTCAAAGAGAATTAGAAGCGCAAATGAGTGAAGAGAATATGCCAGAAGACATACATGGTCATTATTTTGATTTAGACATGGACGATGAATCAGGTAATTTTTAAAGTTTAGTGAGTATTATGAAATATCCAAAGTTTTATGAAAACAGTAAATTACCTGTAATATTGAGCAAGTTAGCGCCTATTGATATATGGGCAATCACGTTGGGTCCGTGGGTTTTTTGTCGTGGAGAGTTATCTGAGAAAACAAAGAGGCACGAAGCTATACACTATTTACAGTATAGAGAGCTTTGGTTCATTGGTTTTCTATTAATATATTTATTTGATTATCTGTGGGCTGCAGTTTTAAGCAGAAAAGGGTTTTCACGTGAATCCTACCTTTCCATAAGATTTGAGCAAGAAGCGTGGAACTGCGATGATTTTGAGGATTATCTTGAAAGACGAGAAAAGTTTGCTTGGAGAAAATATCCTTTAGGTGGAGAAAAGAAAGAAAGTTAATTATGCCTTTTTTAAGTCAATATCAAAGTAAAAAACAAGATAAAAAAAGTTTTAGTGCAGCAAAGACTGCACCTTCCAATTCAGAAAGAGCTAGTGCTAAAGAAGAAGAAGGTATTATTTTAGGTGATAGCTGGCGTGCTTATTCAAAAGAAGTACGAGTTCATATCTATGTTAAAAATATGCAAGAGATGGTTAGATTTTACAATAAAATACTAGAGTTTCCAGTTGTAAGATATTGGCGATATTCTGATGGTGATGGTACACAAATCAATTTAGGTGGAAATCTTATTGAATTATTTTCAAAAGGAAGTAGAAATTACTCAAACAAAAATTTCCACGGAAATGTATCATTATCAGTTAAAGTAAAAGATGTATATAAGTTTTATGATAAAATGCAAACAAAAAATATACAAATTGGTGAGCTAGTAGAGAATCCTTGGGGTGATGCTTCTTTTCATATAATAGATCCTGAAGGTAATAGATTAGCATTTTTTAGTCCGACAATATCTAAAGAAAAGTATTATAAAGTAAAAAAGAGTTAAGATGTTAAAAGATTATATAAAGTTAATTCTTGAAGCGCAAAGAGGAATAATGTATCCTCCTAACAGAATTGATTCAAAATTACAAAGTCAGTTGTCAACTCCTCAAAGTAACGACAAAACAGATTTATCACCTGAAGAAATTGTAAAAGATTTATCAGACAAATTTGGTGCTAATTATTACATATCTTTTGTTAAAGGTTATAAAGGACAAGTTCCAGATGTTAGTATTAATCCTTTTTCAATGTATGCAACTCCTCACGGAATATATACTTATTTATTGACAAAAAAGAATCTAACTGACTTATTTCTAAAACAAAGATTAGGATACGTTGATTTCGCAATGGATAGACCTTATTTTCATATTATTCAAATTGACTCTCCCAATAAAGCAGTTTTAAATCCAGATAAAACATCAAATAAATATGTTAATGATACTAATCAGTATTTTGAAGATATACAAGAAATGGTTAGGGTATCATTGATGTCATTGCCAGACAGAGCAAGTTATATTACGAACAAATTAAATAGATTACCTTATAATGTTAAAAGTAAATATAATAAGATTGATACAAGCAATTATATTTCTATTCTTTATAGATCAGGCCATCGACCTTCACATATTGCAACTGCTATAGAAGCTTCTTATAAAAAGTTATGTATTGATTCTAGAGAGCTTTCATTTAGAGAGTTTACATCTAGTATTGCTGATTTTCTTTCAAAAAAAGTAAATCAATATTATACATCTAGAAGAAGTACTGATTACAATCCTAAAGCAAAAGATAATAAAATGTTTTATTTAAAAAACATTTATAGAATAGCAGAAATTTTATCTTATATTACACCTAACCCAAAAAGAACTGCAGGTAGAAGAAACGATCCTGTTAGAAGATCACTTTTACTTCATTCAATAGGTATCGATTCAATTACAGATACAGGTTCTGGAACGATTCACGACAAACAGTCAGAGCAAGCTTTTGCAATTAATTTTGGACCGCATAGTTCTGTTAAAAATCTTGGAACGTATAATAATATATTTGCACAACTTAGCAAAGAAGAGTTAGAAGAATTATTTATAGAATATGCGGATTATCTACATTAAGAAAAAACAATGTGGCATATGTACGTTTTAATCTGTGCTGACAATTCTTATTATTGCGGTATAACTACAAATCTTGAAAGAAGATTAAAACAGCATAATGGAGAGATTAAAGGAGGAGCAAAATATACATGTGGAAGAAGGCCTTGTCGAATTGTGTATACAAAAAAGGCGATGAATCGCTCCATCGCCTCTAAAGAAGAATATGCTTTCAAAAAGTTAAATCGAAAGCAAAAGGAATATTATTTATCCCTCAGCTGATTCTTCATCTTCGTCACTCTCTTCAGAGCTCTCTTCCTCAGTTTCTTCTACTTCCTCAACCTCAGTCTCTTCTTCAGTAACTTCCTCTTCCTGGCTCTCTTCAGCTTCCTCCTCAACAACTTCCTCCTCCTCCTCAACAACTTCCTCCTCCTCCTCTTCAACAGGAAGCTCCTCTTCCTCTGATTCCTCTTCTACAACCTCTTCCTCACCAGCTGCTACTTCTTCCTCTTCCTCGATAACATCTTCCTCAGCGTCAGCACAGTCTGAACCCATATCAACTGCTGTCTCCCCGGCAACAGGTTCGTCTACTTCTTGATCATCGTCTTCACAAGCTGCGAACAATGATGTGATTGCAATTAGTAATGCAAGTAATAATGATTTAATTTTCATAAAAAAACTCCTTTTGTTTTAAAAAATCCTATTAATTATAATAATAATAAGTATATTTTATAATTAATTTAACTTAGGAGTAAAAAAATGTCTATAAATGTTAAAGAAGTTTTGGAATTTGTCAAAGATAAAACTGTACAGCAAATATTTGTCTATGTTTTGATAGGGATATTTGGTTTCTTTGCTGGTACAAAGTCTGTAAAGCCGTGTATTAAGGATGTTGTTTGTGAAGATATAATGAAAGATAATGGCAAGCTAACATTGCAATTATCAAAAGAAAGAGTACGTTGTCAAGAAGAAAAAACGAAAGCATTGCAAGATTTGCGTTTAGACTTAAATGCAGATTGTGCAGGTAGAGTTGAAAAAGCTTTGCAAGACTGTGAATTCGATCAAGAACTACATTGTGGAATATGTGTTGCAAGAGGTATATGTCAATGAAATATATAAAAAATATAATTTTGAGTATGAGTATACTACTTATAGGTACGAACATTGTTAGCGCTCAACTTCCTGAAATACCGACTTTTAAGTTAAACACAGAAGAAGTTGATGTAAGTGATAGAGTCACAATGAATAAAGACATTACACTAAAAATAGGACCACTTGAGATAAAGGCAAAGTTTATGTTTGGAAAAGAAGCAGTACCTTACAATGCTTATTTAATTAAATATAAAGATGTTAAAAGATTAAATGATGCTCTTGTAGGATGTAATTCAAGTTGTGATATATTATTTACGCAAGTTAAAAAAGAATATGACAATAAGTTAATTCAATGTCAAAGTGACTGTGATGCAAGAATCAAACTAGTTTCAGACTCAAATGATGAATTAAAAATAGAAAAGAAATCTCTTGAAGATAAAGTATCTAGTGAAATTACAGCTAAATATATTTGGTCAGCTTTATCTGCTGCCGGCGGCGCAGGATTAGGAATATTAATATACTCAATTGCAAATTAGCTAACGAGAGTCATATTTATATTAAACATAGTAGGGAGTTTTAGATGGAACCAAACGTAATATTGTCTGTAGGTACTGTTCTATCAGTTTTAGGTTTATTTTATTCTTGGCACAAAGATTCAAAGCAAAATGCACAAGAAATGGCAGATTTAAAAGCAAGAGTTGGTTCTTTAGAATCTAGAGCAAAACAAACTGACGCTTTTATGCAAGAGCTACTTAGTTCTGTACAGGAAATAAAAGTTTGCTTGGCAAAGATAGATACAAAATTAACAATTCTAGAAAAAGAAATCAATAAAAGCAAAGAGAAATAATAGTTAATAATAGTATTTTAAGGAGATTTAAATGAAACTTACATCATCAATGTTAAGAAGACTTATTAAAGAAGAAATGTCAAAGCTTAATAATAGCGAAAGATTAGCTGAAGGCACACGTGAGAATCCAGTACAAATTACAGCTGAATATTTAAATAGAATTATTCGTGAGGAATATACTGCATTTGAAAGACGTCAGCGTCTTGCAGAAGCACGTAGAAGTCGTCGCAATCGCTAAAAAAATATTTTAATTATTTTAATCTAAAAGGTGTACATTTGATCTTTGGTGTATATATTATACCTGCATTTAATCGCGAAACAAAATTTTGAATATTAAATGAAAGGATTAACAAATGCAATTAACACCAGAACAAGTACAATCAGTTAACGTTTTACTATCAGCAGTACAAGTAGCACAGCGTCGTGGCGCTTTTTCATTGCAAGATGCATCAACATTGCAAGAGGCAATCGATCGCTTAGTTCCACGTGAGGAGCAAGATAGACAAGCAGCAGAAGCTGCCGCTGCCGATGCGAGCGGTGATGAGGCTGAAGCAGCTGTAAGTCTACAAGAAGATGTAGTTGCTGAAGAGAGTAGCGAAGAAGTAGCAGAGGAAGCTGAAGAGAGTGACGACGTAGATTCTCAACCAGCTGGTGATTCTGAGTAATTAATTTTTAATCAAATAATCTGCTCACAATAATATATAGTATTATAAGATTATTGCGAGCAGAAATGAGTTGGAATTTAAAAGAGGAAATTACAGGAACCTACGTTGTTGGTGCATCTTTAGGTTCTAACACATCTGTTAATGCAGGTTCTGCAATACCATATCAAATATATGCAGGCACAACTAGTCACGGAATAACAGTTTCAAGTGGCGTATTTACTTTGCCTAAAGGTGAATGGTTAGTTTCTTTTACATTAGAATCTCAAACAGCTGGAACCATACATACAGCTGATGTTTACATTGATGGTTCAATAGATACTAAATGGCCTAAGATTGAGTGTTTTGCAAATAGTACGCAATCAGATATGAACACAACAGCTGCAACAATTCGAAGTAACGGTTCTACAACAATTGAGCTAAGAGCAAACACTTCAGCATCATCATACGGTAATAGAAGTGACTGTGTTTTATATGGAGTTAAAATATGAGTTATCAAAGTTATAGACCTGGTCCTTTTGTATTGTCAAAACTTACAACACCTTATACATATTCAAATACAACTGAATTTACGTTAACGTTAGATAATCATTATACGAGCAGTGGTTTAATTCCATACAATCCAACAATAAGTGGTTTGGTTTTTTCTGATATTACAACAGAAAAAGTTGGAACATGGGTTGTTGCAATGCATAAACCAACTTCAGGGGGAAAATATGGTGGTGATGAACCTCAAGCAACTCCTGGAAGAGGAAATTCAGGAAGTTTAGGTTGTGGAATATATAACAATGAAACTCCAAAAGTTTACTATAAATCATCGTATGAGTCTAACGATACAGTAACTAGTGACACATATGTAGTGGTGTGGTAAAATGACTTTTATATTATTACCTCCTGATAAACCAACAAGTACTCAAACAGTTGGTAATTTATTGTCTCCTTCTTCAATTGCAGTAGATTCTGTTTGTCCTTGTGATTCGATAACACATACAGGATTAACTGTAAATGGTAGTGGTCAATTAGTTTTATCATCTACTAAAGACTGGGTTTTATGGGCAAGTCCGCTTGCTGAAGCAAATAGCAATCCTTATACTGGTGCAATGTCATTCCAATGGTACGATGTAACAAATTCAGCTTATATTGGTCGACCAATTGACTTATGGACTTCTGTAGGCGGCGGCGCAAGTGCAAGAGGAAGTGTAGCTAGAGCAGTAATAACACCTTCATCAGATACGACTGTTGAATTACGAATAACATCAATCGTTACAGGTGGTATAGACACAGTAAATCCAACTACACCTAAAAATCACTGGGCTAGTAATGCACCTGGTGCTTATGTTGGTGAACAGTGGTATGCAGTTTTGAGTTTTTAAAATAGTTTTGTAAATTTTTTAAATTTCTTATAGAATATGATATATATTTTTAGGCCCGGTGCAAACATAACAGCTGACCCCGCCAGTGCATCGGAATCATGCGGACAAGTTTATCCTAAAAGGAGGAAGTTATGGCAACAAGTAGAGGAAGAAAGTCTACAGCAAAGAAAAAAGAAGAAGCAGTAGTAGAATCTCCTAAGAAAGAAGTTATTGAGCCTAAGGTTGAGGAGCCTAAGAAGGCTGCACCTAAAAAAGCAGTAGAAAAGGTTGCTCCAGCGCCAGTTCAAGAAGAGTTGCCTCCGCCGCCGCCACCTGCACCAGAGCCTGCACCAGTTGTTGAACCGGTTGTTGAGCCTGTTGTTGAGCCTGTTGTAGAGCAAGTAGCAGTTCAAGCTGTTGCACCGGCACCACGTGTTGTAGAGGTTGGTTCATTAGTGATGATGCCATCTGGCAAGCGTGGAACAGTTATCGCAGTTAATCGTAAAGGGTATTTCGAAGTGAGAAGCGAAAGAAACCCACGCAAGACTTATTTGTATGAGTCTTCACAACTCTCATTGGTATAATAACTTAAAAAAATAAAGAAAGAAAAAGGAGATATAAAATGCCACAAGTAGAATATACAAAAGCAAAAGGACTAGTTCAAAAAACAGGAAACGGATTCTCGCTAAATCAAATTGAACGTTGTAATGGAAGTCACTTAACACTTACACAAGGTACTGCAGTATGTATTGTTGAAACTGATCATAAAGTAACTTTACCTGCTTCTCCTAATAGCGGTGATGTTATTTTAGTAATTTCAAATGTTGCTGGAGGAGACCTAGAATCAGATGGTACACAACTTGATGCTGATCTTGCATTTGCAGCTAAAGGTGACGGCGTTATCTGTGTTTATGATGGAACAGAATGGCAAGTATTAAGAAGTTTAACTTAATTCAATTAATTCAATTAATTCAATTAATACTATTTAAACCTCATTGTAGTAGAGATACTCTTTGGGGTTTTTTAGTATTTGCTGTTTGAAATCGTATTCTTTAGCAAAGACTTTTATAATTAGATATGTATATAAAAGATTATAGGAGTTTTGTATGGCTTCGTTTAGTAACACGACACAGCCTACACCTTTTGGTGTATATGATAGTGATCTGCATTTTATAGAAGAAGCAGATAGTATTGTATTATACGTTAAAAGACGTTTAGGCGATGACGTATTATCAGTAGAATTAACAAGCAAACAAATATGGGCAAACTTTGAAGAAGCTGCATTAGAATATTCAAAACAAATTAATGCACATCAAGCTGAAGTCTATATGTCAAACTTGATGGGTCTATCAACAGGACAAGTTAACTCGTTTAAAAAGAATGCAAACGGTGATTACTACTTTATAGATACAGATGCAGGTCAAACAAGCGACAATATAACTCAAGGGCAAAAAGATGCACAACCTTTATCAATTCAAGATATTGCAGATCCAAGATTTAACTTGCATAATACAAGAGGTCAATATCATCAAGGTGCAATTGAAGCTAAAGCAGGTAATATTGCTGCTACTCCAGTATTGGATAAACAATTAGGGCCACACGGTCAAGAACAAAGATTTCCTAGAGAAACACACGAATATCTAATAAGACGTGCAGAGCCTTATGCTTCAGAAGCTTTTGTTGGCGGCGTTTCAAACTCTGTTCGTGGTTATATAGAATTAAAGCACGATGTACAAGATTACAATATCTATACAGACTTAATAGTTCCTCATAAAGTAGGAAATGAAACAAAAAAATTAACTCTAACTGCATATGATCATACTTCAAGTGCAGAGCAATTAACAATATTTAATCCTGAATATAAAAAAGATGTTTTACCTACAGCGACAACAACAAAAATAAAAGTTAATGAAGTATTTCACTTTTCACCTCAGGCTGCATATAGATTCTTTGATACGACATCTGCAATTAACTACTTAAATAATCAATTTGCATTTGAATCATTTACACCTGAGACTGTTTTTTATGTTCTTCCTGTTTTTGAAGATTTGTTACGCGCAGGTCAATTAGACATATCAAACAGAGTCAGAAGAAGTAACTACAGTTATAAATTACAAGGTCAGGATTTACGAATATTTCCAAGACCTACACAATCTAATCCTCTAAATTTATTTGTTAAGTTTTCTTTTCCTGCAGATCCGTTTAAACCAAACTTGCCATACGATGATCAATCGATTGATGGTGTTTCAAATATATCTAATATTCCTTTTGGAAATATTAAATTTAGTGAAATAAATCAAATGTCTAGGCATTGGATACGACAATATACATTAGCGCTTTGTAAAGAAACATTGGGTCTTACAAGATCGAAGTTTAGCTCTGTACCTATTCCAGGCAGCGATTTGCAAATGAATGGTAGCGAATTAATAAGTCAAGGTAGAGAAGACAAGCAAAGACTAGGTGAATCATTATCAGAGACTTTAGATAAGCTAACGTATCAAAAGCTTCTAGAAGGTGATGCTGCACAATCTGAATCAATGTCACAAATTTTAAAAAGAATTCCTGTTCCTAACGGAAGAGCAATCATAATAGGATAATAAGATGCCAAGATTATTTGTTGGACAGCGTGAAATTGACTTTTTTGCTGATATTACTAAAGAAATAATTAAAGATGTTGCAGGGCAAAAAATATACTACTACACTGTAAGAGAAGATCTTTCTGATGTTCATAGTGTATATGAAGAAGCAATGCACAAAGTTTTTAATCCACCAATAGAACTTGAATGTTTAGTTGAATGGCAACCTTCTGAAGTTAAAACAACTCAATTTGGTCACGAACAAATTAAAACACTATCAGCGTTTTTACACGGTAGAGATTTAATTGATAGAAATTTAAATATTCAACAAGGTGATTATTTCTCTTACGGCGAATTTTTCTTTGAAATTACATCTTTAGTATATGATAAAATTGCGTATGGCCAAGTTGAGCGAGTAGTATCATTAAAATTAATGGCAAAACAAACAAGAGTAGAGCATATTCTAAGAAAGGCCATTGGTCCAACTTACGAAGGTTATACAGATGCAGATGCTATACAAACTACATTTACTCAACAACGTGGTCAAACTGATCACGATACTAGACAACTTCAAAAAGATGGTGTTCTTGAAAAGCCAATCTCTGAAGTTAATAAAGTAGCACCTGATGGTAGCAAAAAGAGTATTAATGATATTGGTTCTTCTTTTTATGGAGATAAATAATGGCAACTAGATATGATCAAAACAAAGAAGTAAAAAATAAAATAATATCCGGATATGAAGAATCCCAAAGATCTTATGATTATGTAATACCTTCTTGTGGCTTAGAAGATTTAGATGCAGCTGTTTTTGATTTATTTAATGAACAAATACCTCTTTTCTATACACATCACGGTGAAACTAAAAGAGTTCCTGTTATATTTGCAACTGGTGAAAGGTTTGCTGTACTAAGACGTAAAAAGCCAATAACAGATAAAGCTGGTGCACTTATTTTACCGCTTGTTTCTATTGCGAGAGGAAGTATAGAAAATACACCTTCAAAAGGCATGGCAAATAATGAAATGTTTCCTGAAGTAGTTGCAAGACGTATTGCAGAAAACAATCTAGAGTGGCGCCAGCAGAAAAACTTTGAAGGTTTTAACAATATTAAACATACAACAAAAAATCAAAACAGGGATTATTCTCTTAAACCTCAACTAAACAATATTTACGAAACTTTAGAGATACCACCTGTTAAGTATTTTGGCTGCACATATGAAATAACTATCTGGTCTTCGTTTACACAACAAATGAACAGTCTACTAACAGCAATTATGAGTGCATATACTCTAAATCCAGGAAGACAGTTTAGAGTAGAAAGTCGCAAAGGATATTGGTTTCCAGCATTCGTTGATAGTTCGTTTAGTCAAGATAATAATTATAGTGACTTTACTGATGCTGAAAGATATGTTAAACAAACAATGACACTTTCAGCAACAGGTTATATTTTATCACCAAATATAGAAGGCGGAAAAGTAGGATTAAAATCTTTAGTAAGTGCACCTAAAATAAGTTTTGATGTATTATCAGATTATAATATGCCTGATCCAAATCAAGTAGGTGTTAGAAGTAACGATCCAGATGCAAAAATCTTTGAAGATACAAATTCAGAAAGCAACTATCAAATAGGTCAACAAACTGGAGTTCCTGCAATTAGATCACTTGAAGAATTACAAAACAGCACAGATAAAGCTTTTGTTGTTTCTAATGATACATCTTCTTCAGAGGATGTTGTGGGTAACAAGAACTCAGAAACAAAAAATATCAAAAAGGTATTTGTTGAAGATGCACAGGGTAATATGGTTCCGATTGTTGCCCAAAACCAGAGCTTAGGTGAAACAGTATATGATCAAAAATATGCTGAAATAATTTTTAATATCTCAAATAACGATAATTAGATATTGTATTGCATAATTATATTATGAAAATAAATTAAGTATTAGGAGAAATAGCATGGCAGAGCAGACATTCAAGTCGCCAGGATTTTTCGAAAGAGAAATAGAGATAATAAGTAGGCCACTGTTTAAAAATAATGCGACACCTGTTGGTCTTATTGGGCCTTCACAAAGAGGTCCCGCATTTGTACCTACAACAGTCTCTTCTCGAGAAGAATATATTCGAATTTTTGGTGCACCTGACCGCAATAGATTAAGTGGTCATGCAATGGCAGAGTTTTTTAGAAATGATGGTAAAGCTCTTACTTTTTGTAGAACATTAGGTAGCGGATTAAAAGACAGCGCAAATGCTGGATTTAAAATGACAGCAAAAAATGGTGCAGGAAGTGACTTTAGTGGCTCACCACATCTTATCGTAGCTGAGCATACAGTTAATGTTGGTGAACATCTAGGTCTAGGTATGTTCAATGATAATGATTCACACGCAACTGATTTTAATTTAAGCGGTGCTGGCGTTTCATCGTCACAAAATGCAGCTGGTGCGACTGTTGAATTGATTCGCGCAATGATTTTTACACACAAAGATTACAAAGTAGAATATTCAGCAGTAGGAACATTTACAGCAGCTACTGATGAAATTTCTCAATCCAACGGAATATTTTTATTAAGATTTAAATCTGCAACTGATACTACTGATGAACTTGAAGTATCTTTAGATCCAGACAGCGATAAATATATTCGCAACGTATTAAATACTGATCCTTTCTCTTTAGAAGAAAAAAAGCACTTGCTTTATGCACACTTTCCAGTTGATTCACAAGTAGCTTCAACTACTGGAACACAAAAAGTTGCTGTAATTAGAGGTAAAGATCAAACACACGCTGATTACTATGGTGACTTTTCAACTAGATTTAATGCACCACAAACAACAAAGTTTATCTCTCAACCTTTCGGTTCAAAAGAGTTTGATTTATTTCATTTTGAATCTCTAGACGACGGTGCATATGCAAGCGGAAAATATAAGGTTTCCATTAAAAATATGAGAGCAAGCACAGACCCAACAGATAAGTTTGGTACGTTTACAGTAGCAATTCGTGATTTAAAAGATACAGATGAAGCGCAAATTGTCTATGAAACATTTAGCAACTGTTCTCTAGATCCTGATGCTAAAAACTTTATTGCTAGAGTTATTGGTGATGAGAAAGTATATTTTAATTTTGATGCAACATCTTCAGACGAAAGAAGACTAGTAAGAGAAGGCTCTTTCTCTAGTAAGTCTTCACGTGTAAGAATTGTTATGAGTGATGATGTACTAAATCGTGAAGTACCTGATGAAGCACTACCCTTTGGATTTAGAGGAGTGCCGGCTTTACTTACTAATGATTTAGGTGTTGATCAGGATTCAGTACCTGCACTTAGTACCTCAACACTTTTTCTTAATGCAACAACGTCATCAATAGATCATTCTGTCTTGCCTCCTCTTCCATATAGATTTAAAGTAACAACTGGTACAATAAAAACTGGAGATAAATACGGACAAGGATTCTTAGGTGACGCATCACCTTCAGAAACTGTTAATACAAGTTTACACTGGGGCTTAATGTCAACAAGAGTAAAAGATATTAATAATGCAAATAGTGGTAAAAACTTTAATGAAATTTTAGAAAACTATACGAAGTTCTTTGGTACTAGCGACAAAGTTGTTTCAAGTGGCAATTTATCAGATACACATAATAATAACAAGTTTTCTTTAGCAAAAGTTGCTTTGAAAGGCGCAAGTCTTACTTCAGTAGAAGGTACAATTAGTGAAGTATTTAAAGATGCTGTATATGTTAGAAATGCTGATATAAGCAAATCCGATATATATGATGTTTCTCAAAATCTAATTAAAATGGCAGGCTCAACTGATGACATTGACAGTTCTGCAAACAGGGTATCTTTGGCCAAGTTATTAGACGAAGATAAAACTAAATTCAATAGATATTCTTCAATGATCAAGTTTACTGCGCCTTTCCACGGTGGATTTGATGGTCTTAATATGTTTGATAAAGATTCTTTCTTTATGACAGATCAATCATCTTCAACAGAAACAAATGGTAAAGCAGCAGTTGGCGGATTTTCAAGTGCATTAAAAGGTACAGATGATACAACAGTTATGCAAGGAGAGCAAGACGACAATAATATTATTGTATCTTATAAAAATGCAATTCGAATAATGACTGATGAATTGGTAGTTACACATAACGTATTAGCAATTCCAGGAATCAGAGATTCATTCATTACAGACTTTGCAAAAGAAAGAATTGAAGAATACGGAAGAGCACTCTATTTAATGGAGATTCCTCAGTATGATGGGTCAGATGCAAGAATTTTTGTTAGCTCAAGTGGGGTTGAATCTAGTCGCCCAGATGTTGATACAACTGCATCAAGATTTAATGCACGTGAGATTAATTCATCATATACAGCGTCTTATTTCCCAGATGTAAAAGTTATTGATAGTGGTGATGATGATGAGGCTGCCATTAATAATAGAAGAGTTATTAAGGTTCCTCCTACGATTGTTGCATTAGGTGCATTAGCAAAAACCGACAGCGTTTCTAAGCCTTGGTTTGCTCCTGCTGGATTTAGTAGAGGTGCCTTGGAATCTGTTTCATCGATTGATGTACGCTTAAATGCTGAAGATCGTGATACACTTTATGAGGCAAGAATTAATCCTATTGCAAATTTCCCAAATAAACAATTTGTTATATTTGGTCAAAAAACATCACAGTTAGCAAGAACTGCTTTGGATCGTGTTAATGTTCGAAGACTTGTTTTGGAAGTTAAAAGAAGAATTGGATTAATTGCTCAGGGTCTTTTGTTTGAGCAAAATAATAATGCAACAAGACAAAACTTTATTACGAGTGCAGCAAGTCAACTTGCTAGCATTCAAATTAATCAAGGAATTGAAGACTTCCGCGTTGTTATGGATGATACTAATAATTCTGTTGAAGATGTTGATAATAACCGTTTAAATGGTAAAATTATTATTGTTCCAACAAGAGCAATTGAGTTTATTGCAATAGATTTTGTAATTACCAATGCAGGTGTTGAATTCCCTTAATATATAGATATAAGAAAACAAAATAGGAGAATATAGTTATGGCTGGACAAGGCTCAGCGAGAGTAACTCTTAAAGAATTAGACTTATCACAAGTAAGAGACCCAGATCAAACACCACAGGGCGTGCCAGCTGCTGTTGTCGGTCCAGCTAAACGTGGACCTGCTTTTGTTCCGACGACATTTGCGACAATTCAGCAGTTTAACGAAACTTTTGGTAATATGCTTGAAGTAAACAAAATTAGTAATTCAAACTTATTTGCGCCTTTAGCAATTAATGAGTGGATGAAAAATGCTCAAGCAGGAACATTTATGCGTGTTTTAGGCGTTGGTGATGGTCTTAAAGCAACACAAAATAAAGTAACAAATGCAGGATTTAAACTAGGCTCTTTAATTTCACATGACGCAAATAACAAATTAGTACAAAATCCTCATATTGATACATCAACAAGGGGAACAGCACCAGACCCAGCAGGTCTTCTAAAAGGTTCTAGAGCTTATATGTTTGGTGCGCTTATGTCAGACAAAGTTGGCTCACGCTTTTTGACAGATGCAGGCGTGCAAGAGGAAGCAACTAAGGCATCTTTAACCGACGCAATTCAAGTAGCTGCAAATCCTGCAAATGGAGATAGTGTTACTATATTCTTGCCTAAAGAAGTAACACCAGCAGCAATAACTACAGACGTTACGTTAACGCTTAAAATAGTTAATGCATTATCTGGTACAGTTGCCAAAAATACAATAGAAATAAAAGATGCTGATGACGTTGTTATTGCAACTGCTATTAAAAACGCATTAAATTATGACAACACTACAGCCACTGAAAATGAATTTAAATTTAGTGATTTATCAGGAATTAATCCTTCTTTAGTTTTTAATGTATCAGATGGTAGTGGTAACCCGAAAAAAACAATAGAATTAATTTCTACTAGAAAAGAAGGTGACGAAGTTGTTTTAACACAGACAGTTGGTGGACAAAGTTTATTAGGTGGACCGACTATTGTTGTTAATGGTTTACATACTAAAACCCTGACAGGCGCAGCAACTCCAGCACCAGTTATTCGTGGTGTTTTGATGACTCCTCAAGGCGTTATACCTGCAATTAATGTTTTAACTACAGAAAATCACTATGATGACTACACAGCAGTATATCTGCAAACAACAATTGCTGCAGGTACTGATTTGTTAAACTTTGGAGATTCTGCACATCAACTATTCGGTTATCAGGTAGGCCAAGTTGATGCTAATGATTCGATAGAGATTGTTTTAAATGGTTTTAAACATAAAGATAATTTAGAACCAAAATTAATTTCTTGTTCTTTTGACCCAGAAAGATCTGACTATTTTGCAAATGTTTTAAATACAGATCCTACAAAAATAGAAGAAAAAGGGCATTATTTATACGCACATTGGGATATCGACCCTGCTATTGTAGATATTGCTACAGGTAATAACGCGTTTTGCATACCCTCTAAAGTAGCATCTGGTATACCTGATTTTGATTCTTTTGAATCAAGATTTAGAACAGCAGCATCACCTTGGATAACATCACAACTTTTTGGTAAAGGAAGTACTTCTTCACGTGGAACAACATTGACAAATAGCGGTGCGTATAAGTTATTTAAGTTGCATGCACTAGATGACGGTGAAGTTGCAAATACAAGATTTAGAGTTTTAGTTTCTAATTTAAGAAGTAATGGAACTAGTAAATACGGATCATTTGATTTGACATTAGAATCATTTGATTCTGATCCTGTCGGTGGCAGTGTTTTGATTGCTTGGAGAGATCTTAACTTAGATCCTGATAGTAGAAATTATATTGCTCGCGTAATAGGCGATAAACATATGTTCTATAACTTCGACAAAGACTTGATTAAGCAAAGACTAGAAGAAACAGGTGACTTTGATGTAAGAAATAAATATGTCAGAGTTGAAATGCACGATTTAGTTAAACAAGCTGAAGTGCCTGTTAACTCTCTACCTGCAAGTTTTGGTGGTCTTAAAGCTCTAAATACTAAACATCCAGGCGATGCAAGTGCTAAGATATTTGTTGAAGCAGGCGATGATGGAGCAGCTGGCAATTTACTACTCCCAGCACACACTTTTGACAAATTGGTAGTAACACCTTTACCTTTTGTAAAGTCAGTTTCAAAGCAATCTGGAAGCACAATATCAGCAGATAGTAGATTACCTTGGGGTATTAAGTTTGCTAAGAAATTGCACGCTGAAGATGACCTAAAAGAATTAAGTCAAATTAATTTTAATCATAGTATAGCTTCTTGGACAAAATATTTTCCAGATCTAGGTGAAACTAAAGCAGTACTTGAAGGTGATGCAGCAGATTCATTTGAAAACGGTTATTTTTCAATGGAAAAAATTGCTGTCAAGGTAGTTTCTGATGCAATTGATTGGTCATCAGCACAGTATTGTAGAGATGGTGTTTTGCCGGCTGGATATACACGTTTCTTAGAGACAACTGCTGATGCGACTGGAACAAACGTAAAATACTTTAAGTTTAGAACAGTTATGCAAGGCGGTTTTGATGGTGTTAATATATTTGACAAAGAAAAAGCACAATTAACATCTACAGCTGCATATCGTGAAGCACATGATGAAGATGGCAACTCAGTTTTCTCTGGGCCTACTGTTGATTCATATAAGCGTGCAATTGATGTGTTATCTGATAAGAGTGCAACAGAATTCCAATTACTTGCAATTCCTGGAATAAGAGAGCCAATTATTACAGATTATGCAGTTTCAGCTTGCGAACTAAGATTTGACGCAATGTTTATAATGGATATTGAAGAATCAAGTGAAGCAGGAACTGACAACGTAATTTTGGATTTAACAACTAAATCACACGTTAGAAATACAATTGCAAGATTCTCAGCGCGAAGTTTAGATTCATCATTTGCTGCTGCGTACTATCCTGATGTTATTGTAAGAAGACCATCAAATAGTTCACCTTTGAGAGTTCCACCTTCAGTATGTATGTTAGGTGTTATGAGTTTAAATGATACATTGGCCGATCCTTGGTTCGCTCCTGCTGGATTGACAAGAGGTCGTCTAAACGCTATAAATTCAAAGGTTCAGATGAATAGAACATTACTTGATGAATTATACGATGTTGATATTAATCCTATTTACGAGCCAGCAGGACGCCAAGGTGAAGTTTATGCCTTCGGTCAAAAAACATTACTTCAAGACCAATCAGCTTTAGATAGAATAAATGTTAGAAGACTTCTAATTAACATTAGACGTCGTGTTAAAAATATTGCAAATACACTTTTATTTGAGCCGAATAGAGAGTCAACTCTTTCTAAGTTTAGTGCATTGGTTGAGCCAATTATGGCAGAAGTCCAAGCTAGACAAGGTGTTGATAGATACAAAGTGCAAATTGATACTACAACTACAACACAAAACGATGTTGAAAACAATACAATTAGAGGCAAGATTTATTTGCAGCCGACTAAGTCTATTGAATTTATTTCGCTTGATTTTGTTGTAACTAATTCAATTGATTAATATATAAATATATAAAGAATTTTAGGAGAATATAAAATGGCAGAGACACTTTCAGTTACTGAAATGATTCCGAATAAGTTCGAGCCAAAAAGAAAGAATCGCTGGATTTTCGCAATTGAGGGTATTGATGCCTTTATCCTTAAAACTGCTGCACGTCCTTCGTTTACAATTGGTGAGCAAGAGATTAACTTTATTAATGCTAAACGATATATTGCAGGCAAAATGACATTTGATACAATGTCAATTACTTTGCATGATCCGATTGCACCTAGTGGAGCTCAACAGGTTATGGAATGGATTCGTACACACTATGAATCAGTTAGTGGTAGAGCAGGTTATGCAGATTTCTATAAGAGAGACTGCCAGCTTAAGATGCTTGATCCAGTTGGAACTGTTGTAGAATTATGGGACATCAAAGGTGCGTTTTTAACTAATGCAAACTTTGGAGATCTTTCTTATGATGGCGAAGAGCCAACAGACATCTCTTTAACTCTTCGCTTTGATAATTGTGTTCTTCAATATTAATTAAAAAATCCTGTTTTTGTTCTTATTAAATAAATAATATCATATAAGAACAAAAACAGGATATTAAATGTCTAATGTAATTAAGAGTCAAATAAGCGCTAATATTAACACTCCTTTTGTATTCAAAGAAGAAAATAATGTTTCGCTTACAGATGAAACGCTTTGTATTGTAGGCACTTCACAACAAGGACCGGCTTTTGTACCGCAGCAAGTAAGATCCTTTAACAGTGATAACAATATTTTAAATACTTGGGAAAATGTTTTTGGTGACTTTGATTCACAAAAAACAGATCCAGGTCCAATAGCTGCTAGGATATGGCTGGAAAATGGAAAGAATCAAGTTAGTTACGTAAGAGTTTTAGGTTCTTTAGAAAGCAGTGACCCAGGTTTTAAGGTTGGTGATCTTGTTCTAAGCGGAAGCGTAAATAATGTTGTTAAAGGCGAAAGTAGTTTTACCAATAGTGGTGGTAGCAATGGTATAGTACATTTTTTAACAACAGTAGTAAAACCAATTTCAGAAACAAATGTCGTATCACCTTATACAGATTACCTGAATCAACTAAATATTACAGATGATAAAGCAGGAATGATTACTGATTTTATAATGCCATCTCACGGGATTGCTTTATATCTTCAAAACAACAAGGTCGATGATATAAATATAATTTCAAAAAAGAAAGAGCTTTCTACAAAGTTAAATTCGGCTGCAGCATTTTTAGGTGGTCAAACAACAACAATCAAAAAGCCCATGATTTATATTCAAGGTCTTAAAGATTCGTCAAAAAACGTTTTAAAGTTCTATAATAATATTAGTTTAAGACAAGGATTTGAAGCAGATGTATTAAATACAGACTTAGAGTGGATATTGGATAAAGGGCATTACGTATATTCAAAGTATAGAAATTTAAATTCTTTTAATAAAGTTGATGTTGAAACTGAAATTAAACATTTGTTATTGAAAAGTAAAGATAATATTAACTTAGAATATGAAGACTTTACTTCTTCTTTTAAAAAAGCTAAGACCCCTTGGATAGTATCACAGCCTGTCAATAGAAGCGGCTTGAGTGATGAAAGCAAAGCTGGATTACATAATTCATGTGAAAAATTATTTAGATTTCATGCGTATAGTGACGGAGTCTCAGGTAATAATATAAGATTTAGAATTATGCCTAGAAGAAAAGGTGATTTTAATTCAATCAACAATTCAGAAAGATGGTCAATATTTGACATTGACTTATTTTTAGTTGAAAACAATGTTTATGTTAAAAAAGAAAGTTTTAGAAATATCAATTTAAATCCACATGATAAAAATTATATTTGCAACATAATCGGTACTGAGCGTGATTTTTATAATACAAATACAAAAAAGGTTGAAAATACAGGGAACTACCGCAAGACAAATAATTTTGTTTATGTAGAAGTTACTAATGACGTTGAAGATGGTATAATTAATTCAAATTTAATGCCTTGTGGTTTTATGCCCTATCCAAGGCTTAATGTAAATAAGGATCTATTAGATACTCCAAATACTTTTACGTATCCGATTATACAAAATCCAATAAATTATGTTGGCAACCATTCACTACTATCTACAGATCAAAATAAGTTTAAGTTTGGTGATAGACATTGGGGAGTATTGTTTGATAATGTTAAGAAAACTATAATAAAAAACGTCAAAGTATCAGGGCAAAATACTAATTTTCTGTTTGATGTTTTTAGTAAACGTGTAGAAAACAATAATATTAGCGTACTAGATTATTCAATCTATTTTAAAAATGATTACACAGATTCTAGCAAAAATATATGGGTAGAAGATTTAACTGATAATACTACAGATACACATAATTCATTTTTTCACTTAGAAAAAGTTTTGTATGCTTATAACGAAGACACAATTAAAAGTATGTGGGACTTTTCTTTTTATCAAAGAGATGGAAGAAGTATAGCCAATATATCAAACGTTAGTAATAGCATCTATAAATATGTAAATATAGATGAGTTAATGGCTTCATCGACATTAGGTGATTCACCTCATGGTAAATTTCTTCATTTTGATCTAATGACTTATGGTGGCTTTGATGGTTTAAATATTCTTGATAGCTACAAGAGAGATAATCATGGAATCTCAATTATTAGAGAACTAGAAGGAGAAATTGCAAATAAAACTCAAGGTCAAATATATGATTCTTATGACTTAGCTTCGAGCATCGTTATCGATGATGAAAATTATCGCTGCGATATCTTTTCTATGCCAGGTATATCTCATATTGAATTGCTTAAAAAAGTCTTGCAGAAAGCAAACGATAAACAGTTTACATTTGTTGCTGACGTGCCTGAAAGAGTTTTCAATAATAATTCATTAAATGGTAATTATCAAAGTATTGATTCTTATTTAGTAGATCCAGTACTGTTCAATAATAAAAACAACCGCCCAGACAATTATCAGGATGAAAGAGATGATTTGTATTATATGTCATCACAAGCTTCAGATTTAACGATTAATAATTTTATGCTGCATAATTTTCATTCTGAATATGGATTATTTGTTTTAAATAGTATTAAAGCATCTGACAATACTAGCGAAAAATTTATACTACCTTCTAGCGTTTTAGCTATAAATGCTATATCACTTAAGACAGAACAAGAGCCTATTGATAGCGATGAATTAGAATATCCAACTTTTATATCGTTTGATACTGTAATTAATAAACACTATATCTATAACAATAATAAATTTGATAGTTTAATTGAAAGAACAAAAGAGTATGATGTTGCTATTAATCCAGTTGGTATTATGTCTTCAAATAGACAATTAAAATTACTATCAGGCAATACAACAGCTAAAAATAACAAAAGTGTTATGAAATTATTTCATAATGTTAGAATAAAACAAAGAATAATTAGAGAATTAAGAAATTTACTGACTAGAGAACCAATATTTCAAGGTAATAGTTTGTTATTTGCTAACAATAGCAAGAGTACTTCACTATTTAATACTAAATCTATTTTATTGCTATCATTAGAAACTTTACTTCAAAGTTTTGTAGACGAAGGAATGATTAAAGACTTTTCAGTTTATGTAGATATTGCAGATTTAGACAAACAATCAGAATTTAATTATGTTAACAGTATAATTTTTGGAGAAATTAGTTTCTCTTTATTTGATATTGGATCTAATAATACTGTAGTTTTAGATATTAATAAGCTCTTAAATAATATTAAAGAGTTTACGTCTGATAATTCTGTTAATATAATAAATACTACTATATAGTATGGAGAATTATAATACATGAATAACTTAGATGAGCCTATTAATCCTGCACAAGTTACCGATGCAAGTCCTATTAAAAAGTCTAATGTGATGTTAGATGATTTTGGAATCGAAATTCCAGTTGAATCTGTACCTTTGCCTTCTAGAGGAGTTATTTACAAAACAGAAGGTTCACTTTTTGGTCAAGAAACTTTAGATATCAAGCCAATGACTGCAAAAGAAGAAGATATTTTAACTTCTAGAGCTTATATTAAAAATGGAACAGTGATTAGTAAGTTAATTCAAAGTTGTCTTGTAGACAAAAGCATTGATCCAGATGATTTAATTTCAGGTGATAGAAATGCTCTTTTAATTGCATTGAGAATTACTGGTTATGGTGCAGATTATTCCTTAGAGATATCTTGTCCTGAATGTGGGAAAACAAACAAAGCTACTTTTGATTTATCTACACTTTCAATTAAACGACTAGGCGTCGATCCTGTTGAAACTGGAGTAAACGAATTTGAAGTTGTCTTGCCTGTAACAAAAAAGGCAGTTAAAGTTAAGTTTTTAACAGGTAAAGACGAAAAAGAAATGATGATTATTTCTGAGAGAAAGAAAAAGAGCGGTCTCAATACAGAAAGTGCAATTACAGATAGATTAAATCGATCAATTCTCGCTGTAGGTGATATTACAGATAAGAATAAGATTTCGATGTTTGTAAGAAATATGCCTGTTAGAGATTCTTTAGCACTTAGGAAGTTTTTGGATAATCATGAACCTGGCGTTGACATGAAATCACATATGACTTGTACACATTGTCACGAAGAAAGCGAGGTTGACTTACCAATTGGCGCTTCATTTTTTTGGCCTGACGCCTGAAAATAAAACAATTATTCTAGAACAACTTTATGTGTTGATAAAGCATGCAAACTTTACTTATCTTGATGCTTATAAGTTGCCTGTTTGGAAACGTTTATGGTTTATATACAAACTCAAGGAAGAAAACGAAAAAGAACGAGAACAAATAAATAATAGAAACACAACAAATTCTTCTAATAGTAATAACAATAGTAACATATTTAGAAAAGGTTTTTAAATATAATTTTATGTATAAGCTTTGTTAGGATGAGATTAAAATGGCAACAGATCAAGCTGGTATAGCAAAAGCAGCAGCAGCTGCAATTTCTCAAATGTCACAAGCGACTGAAGGCGCAGCTAAGTCTCAAAAGAAGCAAAATGATCTCATAAGAGAGTTTAATGAACTAGCAAAAGAAAAAATTGGCAATGACAAAGATATGTCAGAAAACCAATTAAACTTTACAGAAAAAATTAATGAAGCATTAGACAAAGTTCACAATAATTACGAAAAAATATCAGTCACTATAGAAAAAATATGCAAAGAACTATATGCAGCAATAGATAGCGTAAAAATATTTACAAAAGAAACAAACGCAGCAGCTGCAGCTGTTAAAAATCTCAAGAATGCACAAAAAGGCAATTCAAGTATTTTTAGTGGATTTGGCAAGATGTTAGGTGGTATTGGAAGTATTGCAAAAGGTGCTTTTGGTTTTTTGTCAAAAGGTTTTACAAGCTTATTAGGTATAGGTAAATCAGCAATAGGGTCAATAGGTGGTATCACAAAATCTTTTATGTCTATGAATCCTCTTATTTCCGTTGCAAGTAGTTTGTTTAAAGGAATGTTTTCAATATTTAAAATAGGAATAAAAATTGGCACACAATTTGCTAAAACTATGATAGGTTTACCCTTGCAAATTATGAAGTCAACAGCAAAAATAGGACACACTTTTAGAAGAGAAATTGTTGAAAAAATTGGTAGCGCAGTTGAAGCTGTTAAGGAATTTGTGGATGTCAATGATGGTCTAGGAAAATCAATTAAAGACATGTCAACATCTTCTGCAATGTCGTTAGACAAATTTATGGATCCTACAAGCGATTTAGTCAAAATGTTTGGGTATGGATCAGACGGCTTGGCAAAAGCAATACAGCTATCAGGACAGGCGTTTAAAGATATGGAAATTCTAGCTGATGTTGCTGGAGGATCTATTGCAAGAAATATTACTCATTATACACAAGCGAGAGAAAGTCTCGGTATGTCTGCTAAAGATGTTTCATATGTAACAGCTGAAGCAGTTAAAAATGGTGAAAGTATATTTGCAGTTCTTGACAGATTTACTGTTGCTAACAATAATGTTGCAAATGAATTTGGTATAGATAGAAAAAAACTTTCTTTAAACTTTCTTAAATTAAGAAAAGATATTACAAACTTTGGCCATTTGTCAGATAAAGAACTTATGCAAACTTCTGCCAGACTAACTCAATTAGGCGTTGATATGGAAGCAGCAAAAGCAGTATTTAGTAAAATGGATACGTTTGAATCAGCTGCACAATCAGCAGCAATGCTTTCTCAAACATTTGGTATGAATTTAGATGCCTTGCAGCTTTTAAGAGCAGAAAAGCCTGAAGAAATTATTGAACAGTTTAGAGATGCAATGCTTTCAACAGGTCGAGCTTTTGATGATTTAAATCGTCACGAAAAAGCTATTATGTCTCAACAAACAGGTTTAACTGATCAACAGCTAAAGATGACAATGAATTATCGTACATTGGGTATGTCATATTCAGATATTCAAAAGAAAATGAAAGAAGATGATCCAACGCAACAGCAAATAAAAAATCTAAAACTAATGAGTGGATCTTTAAAGGAAATACAAAAAACACTTCAGGGTGATAATATATTTAAAAACTTTACAAACGGTGTTTTAGAATCTATGAAGGCAGCATCAGGATTATCACCTATTTTATTGAGAGTTTCAAAAAGATTTCAAGATTTCTTTGTCGCTGGTTTAAAGGTTTCTAAGGGAACTAAGTCTGCATTGATGAAAGCCTTCAGGCCTTTTACAGATGTCTTAGAAGATATGGTTGGTGATGGTAAAAAGAAAAAAGGTTTACTAGATGCTAATAGGTTTAAAGGCACATTTGAAAAATTTACAATTGATATTGGCAGCTTTTTAGGCAGAGTTTTTTCAGGCAAAGAAAACTTAGCTAAATTACAAAAAGAATTTAGTGAAAAAGCAGTCAAGATATTTTCTTTTGCTAGTTTTAATAAAGGCAATAACTTTGCTGGAACTTTAATGAAATCAGGTGGTAAAATTGTAGGTCAACTACTTAAAGCGCTTACATCAATTGGCCCAGGATTAATAAATGTTTTTGCAACTACTTTAGAAGATTTGGTCAATTGGCTTGATTCAGATATTACTTCTGGCAATAATGCATTAGCAAACACTTTTAGTAAGCTTTTTAGCATTAGCGAAGATGATGGAGCTGCAATGGTTAAAGGTTTAACAGACATATTTGATACAATTGTTGATAAAATTTTACCTTCTTTGTTTAAGTTAAGTAAGCCAATTTTTAAATTTGTATACGATGCTGTAACAACTATAGTTAGTACAGCTTGGAATGCAGTATCAAAAAAGCTTGAAGGCACTGCATTAGGCGCTGCTTTATTCTCCACAAGTACTGGGCAAGAAGAAGCTGCTGAAGAAAGAAAAATGGCAAAAAATTTAGGCCTGGACATATCAGATATTGATAAAAATTTAGTTGCAAAGCTAACTGAAGGGTTTGATTTAGAGCAATCAAGAGCAGTTGGACAATTACAAGCAATTGTAGAAAAAAACATAAATAAACAATCAACTACAGCTTTAGAAAGAAAAGAGCTCCAAGGCATTTCTTCAAAACTTGCAGAAATTGTAGAATTAAACATGCAAAAAAGAGATAGTTTGGCTTTTACTGATTATGATGACTACATTAAAGAATCACTTAATGTTTTGAAAAAATACTCATCATCAAGAAATATTACGTTAGAAATAGGTAAAGTTGAGGATTATGCTTCTAACATGGCAGGTGCCAACAATTTAGGATTTCTACAGCAAAAGCCCGACGGTAATTACAAAGTAGAACAAACTGCAGTTGGTGATCAAGGGGTTGCAGCTAAGACAGGCGGTCCTATTATTGGTGCGATTGCATATGCAGGAAACGCTGCTAATGCTGCATTAGAAGGAATACAAGGAGTAGTATCAGCACTTACAGGTGCACCAGCCGCAGCAGCTGTAGGAGGAGGTCCTTCTGAAATTAGAATATTTATGCAAGTTGATGGTAATACACTAACAGAAGTTGTTTTGGATAATGATATAATTAGAAAAGCAACGCAAAGAAAAAATGGTCGTGCAACTTTAGCTGATGGAACTGTTATTGATTCTGGACTCGGTCGTATTCAAGGTTCTAGTTTAACGTAAGGAATAATTATGGATAAGACTTTAATAAAAAACCAAGCTATATCTCTACTAAAAGACAATAAGCTTCTAGATGCATTTGCTGAAATCTATGCAAAAAAGCTTAATATAGATATTGATGATGCAAAAAAGTTTATAGAAGTTAAAACAGAAAAACGATTAGATAATATAACAAACCTTCTTGAAAGCAGAGTTAATCAAGAGTCTATAAAAAACAAAAGTGAGAATATTAATCTAGACGAATATTTAAACAATAAACCTGTTATTAAAGGATAAAATATGTCATCTAATAAATATGTTCTTAATCCAGATGGTTCAATAACAAAAAAGTCTGCAGAAGAAAACGGTACAGTTACTGTAGAGAGAATAGATGCTGCAACTGCAACAAATGATCAAATTCGTTCATTTGATAACTTTGAATCTTTAAGAACATCGGGAGGTCTAAAAGGCTCAACAGCAGTAAATTTACCACTTTTAGGTTTAAACAATAGTAATAATGCATCTGTTAGCTTTGATGAAGAATATAAGCTTTACAATACAGCATTTGGATCTAGAGAAAACTATGCCACTTATAATGAATATTACAACCAGTTCAATACAATATTTACTGATGACGCGAATCAAAGAAAAGTATATGCAGAAGAATTAGAAATTCTTGCTGGATTTGATGTAAACTCTATAGGTGTTTTTTCGCTTAACGGTATAGATTTAATAAAATTTAACTTTATTTTAGATTATATTTTAGAATCTGTATTGTATGTTATAGTAGCTGAACTTATTATTAAGACGCAGGATGAAATTGGTAAAAACGTATTTTATACTTATTTTTATGATTTATTAAACTATCCTAAATTTAATACATCAGTATCTTCTATTACACAACAACAAAATTTTGAACCTATCGCTTACTTTCTTGTAGGATTAAATGAATTTATAAATACAGATCCTAAACTTGATGATTTGATTAAAAATAATATTATTAAAACTGGAGGATTAAATTTTAAATTAGGTCTAACAGAACCTAATAACTTTTTAACCTTAATATTAAACAATATTGCAGACAATATTTTCTCGCTATCCAAGATTGAGCACAATAGAATTTCTTTGTTAATAAGAAAGTTTCAAAAAGAGTCTTATTGGCATAAGGAGATATTGTATCGTGCTAAAGAGGATTCAATTGAAAACTTTGCTGACAAGGCATTTGTAGAATTTAGTCAATATTATTTTAAATTTATAATAGAACGAATGCATATCGGTAGAATGGTATGGCGAAGAAAAAGAAATATAGCACTTCAAAAAAAGCAAGGTATTGACTTTTCAAATAGATTTTCTGAAGAACGAAGTAAAGTAAGTGTCAAGAAAGAAATTCAAACTTTAGATAATGTAAACAAAAAGAAAAACAGTAAAGATGAAATTATAGGAGATTTATATTCAAAATATCTCTGGAAAGAGGAAGATTCACGAAATCCAGGAAACAATACATTTTCAATTACAGCACTCCCACAATTACTTAAGACAAATACCTATATTAAAAAAGTTGCTTTACAAAATAGAAAATTAAAACAAAATTTTGATGATTCTGATGAAGGTCGATTAAATGTAGATCAAAAAAGACTGTCTCCAGAAATTCAAAAGCTGGTTGAAGAACATTTAGATAACGAGTATATGCCTTTTTATTTTCATGATTTAAGAACAAATGAGTTATTAGGTTTCCACGCATTTATCGATACAATTTCAGATAGCTTTAGTCCTGAATATACGACATCTACAGGTTACGGTAGGATTGATGATGTAAAACACTATGTAAAAACTACAAGAACAATAAATACTACTTTTTCTTTAGTTGCATACAATCAAGATGATCATGATTTAATGTGGTACCAAATAAATAAACTAGTATCTATGGTCTATCCTCAATGGTCAAAAGGCATAAGAATTGGAGATACAAGAAAAGCTTATCCTTTTACACAAATGCCAACTGCTTCTCCGCTGATAAGACTAAGAATAGGTGATGTTATAACATCAAATTACAGTAAAGAAAATCTAGCAAGATTACATTCAGCAGGTCGACTTGGTGGTGTGTCAAGACAAAAAATAAGTAATATTGACAGTAAAGTGACAAGACAAGACAGTCAAAAAAATACACCAAAAAGAATATTAAAAGATTATTTTGAAGCTTCACTTAAAATAGACGATGCTTCATATGCAATGCCTATTTTTTATCCCGAGAGTTATAGAAATATGTCGGGAATGTCAAAAAGAGATAATGCTGATAAATATTTTGATAAAAAATCAATATCTAAAAAAGAGTATGATAGTTTATCAAATGAAAACAAAAAGAAGTTTGTTACGCCAAGAATGATTAGCAACAAAGAAGATTCTGGTTTTATAGATTTTAATTATTTTACTGATATGGATGACAATTTGGTAATCTTAGGTACAGAACATCGAGTAAATGTAGTTGAGTCTATAGATTCTAATTATTATATTGCTGAAAGAGTTGATGATACTGGTAAAGCTATTAGTCCAAAGTTTTATGTTTCTAAAGACAGATATTTAACAATTAGAAAAAGTAAAGAATATAGAAATGCTGCCGGAAAAAGTGTTGTAGATGCATTTAGTGGTACCGACAAAAAAACATTAAACAATCCATTCACAGCTGCATACGAATCTTCTATGGGTCAAGGATTAGCAGGATTTATAACTAATTTAGACGTTAATTATAATGAATCAACTTGGCAAACTGAGATTAAAGGTTCTAGAGCTCCAATGTTTGTTAAGATAACTATAAGCTTTGCACCAGTGCATGATATACCACCGGGTCTTGATCATCTTGGTGAGATGAGAGCACCTGTTTATAATGTTGGAAGCATAAATAGAAGAATGTTTAGAACACCTTACGATGATATAGATACTAATGTAAATAGAGAAAAAGAAAGTGAAGAAAGCATATTAGATCAATTAAATAAACCAAAAAAACCAACATCAAAATCCTCAACTTCTGATTTGACTGGTGTTGATATATTTAAAAAACATAATATCATATAAGTAATAAGGCACATAAAATGGCATTATCTAGATTTGTAAGTATAAGAGGAAAAGAACTAAACATTTCAGGTCTGATCTACAGAGCAGTAGTGAATGGTGAAATTGATGTCGATATAAAAATATCTGAAGAAGGTAAACGATTAGATCATTATGCATATGAATACTATGGTGATTCTGGAAACTGGTGGGTAATTGCAGCTGCAAGTGGTATTGGATGGTGGATGCAAATACCGGCAGGTACATATCTACTAATACCGACTAGTTTATCTGACATAGAAAATCTCAAAGAGAGTTTATAATGGCGAGACCAATATCTAAAAATTTAGTTGATAAGATAAATGATAGAATTGTTGCAACAAATTACAAAAAAGCGCAAAATGCTTTAACCAAATCTAATTTCTCTAAATACGTTCCAATCGCTACAGACGAAGAAGTGCTGGCACTTTCTTTAAAACCTGAAATAAGTAATTTAAAAAACAAAAAGAATGCACACAAGTTTTTAAAAACAATATCAGATATAATGCAATCTATGACAACAAAAGGCTTTACTACTTATGAAATAGTTTCTTTTATTGCAGCTAGATTAGATAGCTTCGGAGCAGACAAAACTAAAGTAATTGAGTTTTTAGAGAAGTCATATACCATTGTTCATACAGATTATAGTAAGCACTTATCAACTAAGAAGCTAAGAAATGTAGAAAGAATTTTATTTAATCACTATAAAGAAGAAGAGTATGGAGCTTATACTGATATTGGTTTTAGACTTATTGGAACAAACATAGCAGTTAATAGAGATATTAAAACTTTATGTATGTCAAAAACTGATAATATTATACAAAAAGTATCGCAAGCTACTGTAAATCCTGTTATACCAGCACAGGTTAATACTTTATTTAATAGCTATTATAAAGGTATTAATATAAATAAAAACATAAAGAATCCTACAAAAAGCAACCCTTCTTTTTCAAGTATAATGATAACAAATCCAGACGTTAAAATTGGATCAAGAAATTCTTTAGAATTGGCAACGTTTTTCAACTCTGTTAGTAATATTGAGTTTGATAGAGCATATCCTTTTTTCAATGCAGAATTTATAATTCCGAATTACTCAAAACAAGACGTAAATGCTGTAATGAAAGCAGCGTCTATTAACCAATTTATTCACGGATCTTTGCCTGCCAATAAAACAACGTCAAATTATAAGATGTTTGAAGGCGACAATATTAAGAGAGATGGTCTTGGGCAAGACGAAAAAGTAATAAAAACCAATATGTCACTTTTTACAGCCCCACAAACAATGAACAATCTTGACGAGGACACTGGGCATAGCTCAAATATGTCAAACAAATCACTAAGATTAACTTCTATAAAGGATTCAACTCAGCCTTTTATGACATTAAAGAATCTATCAATTAATGTATCACCCACCAAAGGGTTAATGTCGTTTAAAACTGGAAAGCTTAGTTTAGCATTACACGATAGAAGTCGTCTACCTGACATTGCGCCTTTTGTAAAACACGATTTGTTTGGTGCATTTGGTGCTGAAATTATTTTGGAATATGGCTGGTCTCACTTAGACGAAGATAATCCAGAATTAAATCCACTTGGTGCATTTCTTGGCAATTCAAAAGTTAAAGAAGTGTATATGATCACAAACAGTAGTTTTTCTATGGAACAAAGTGGAATGATTAATATTGATTTGTCAATATCAATGAAAGGCGCCAGTCTACTAAAAAATACAGAGATTAGTTTTGTTGCATCTAATAGAGTAAAAGAAGCAGCGCTTAAAACATTATTGGCAACAATTACAAGTTGTAGAATGAGTCTAGGCTTGGAGTCAGATGTTAGTATACACTCGCGATTTTCACAAACTGACATATTAAATCCCGTTAAATCCATTTCTCCTGAAGTGGTGCAAGAAATAATAGATTTTAGAATTAATTGCTTTTTCCTTAAAAATCAAGATCTTGAAACTTGTTTTGATATAGAAGAAATTTCAAATCTAGGGGAAAAGCCAAGATATGTTGTAAATATTAGTCAAACTAATTCCTTAGTTGATAAAGAAGAATTGTTTTTAAAACTTATCTTTGGTAGTAAATTAAATGATTTTAAAAACAAAGAAGAAAGAACAATCATTACTGACGAAAGTAAAGAAGTAGTTAGATCTTTAATTGTAGAGATTTTAAAATCATATAAAGAGCTTCATTCTCTTTCTTATGATATACTACAACAAGATGTGCAAGAAGAAGAACAAGAAGCTGCTATACTAGAAACAATTGTTGGAGGCATAGATTTCATAGATCCTTTTTATCCTGTGACTAAAGGATTTTACGAAGCATTTGATAAACATGCTGCTTATGTTTCTTTTGGATCTGTCATTAGTTCATTATTACAAACTCACGTCGTCAACAAGACACCTTGCGATTTTGACGAAGTCCAAACGATTTTTTATACAGCAAATAGTTTTGCTGCAGGCATGAAATCCAATAATTTATCAACTTTTTTAATTCCAAAAGAAGATCTTAAGACATTTATAAAAAAAGAAATAAAAAAAGAATTACAAGATAATAATTCTAAAGGTTCAAGAGGAGTTACTGTTGTAACAATTGAGTCTATTATTTCTCAAATTATTAACAAATTTATTATAACAAAGAATAGCGTTAACTATGGAATAAGTGAACTTTATAAAACAGACGAAAACAATTCAGTTGTTGCTGTAAATGATGATCAAAAGGCTCAAGCACAAAGTTTAAGCAGAAAATTACATAAAATATATTATCCAGACAAAACTTTTGACGCTCAAAACGACTGCACTTTTAAGGTGCCATCAATTAGATTTTCTTTTGATTGCGTGACATCTCTAGGCAGAACAGATAGTGATAGTGCAAAAACTATTTTAAGAATATCTATTTATGACGAGAATGATTCTCCTTATGACTCGATTTCAAACATTTTAGAAAAACTATATTTAGATGATTATAAAAAGAGTATTGATTCAATAATCAAAATAAAATCTAAATATCAAAGCTTAGGATCAAAAAGTCTATATGAAGAGAAGATAAAAGAAGAACTTAAGTTTCTAAAAGAGAAAAAATACATTATTGAAAAAGGCAATGGATTTGTATTTAATCCTTTAGTAAAAATAAAAAAAGCTAAAAATGAAACTATTAAAAGTTTTTATAAACGCTTGTTTCCTTCTATGACATTTGGTACGCAACATACAAGCATGCTATCAGCAAATGTGTCAACAGTAAATGACAATAAACTCAATACAGTTTATATAACAAGAGCTGATAGGAATAATCAAAGCGAAATTAATTCTCGCATAACAACAGATTTACCACTCAGAGTTATGCCTACACAAGCATCAGTAGAAACATTTGGCTGTCCTTGGATTAACTTTGGTCAATTTATATTTTTAGATTTTGATACTGGTACTACGATTGATAACAAATATGCGGTAACAGGTATTACACATAATTTTTCACCTGGCAAGTTTTCAACTAGTCTTACTTTATCATACGGTGACGTTTATGGTCAATTTGAACAAAATGCAGATCTTTTAGAAACTGTTACACCACAATTAAATGTTAAGAGAAAGTCACAAAGCAACAAAACACAAAACCTAAATGATAATAAGACAACAAGTTTAGATGGCATAGAAATTTTTGGCACTGAATATAGAGATAGTAAATACTTTAAAAGTAGTCTAGGTATGAGTGACCAAAGTATAGAAAAAAATTATAAAAATCCGCAAACTGTAGAATATGAAAGCGTGCTTCATAGCAACTTTATTGACAATCCTGTAAGCCTTCTATTTTTTGAAAATTCATATTCAAATAAAGTTACTAAAGCTGATTATTTTATTGACTCTCTTTACAATCAATTTAAACTAAATTTAGTTACTTCCAGAAATAATATTTTATCAACTTTCAAAGATCAGTTTTTGGTTGATAGAATGCATAAATTAAAACTTTATGTTAGTAAAGCACCAGATTCAAATACACTTCCTTTTATGTTTAATTCACAAGTAAATGCAATAAAGAAAAGTGCTTCTGGCTCTGGGTCATATAAAGAAAAAAGACTTATAATCGAACAAAAAGATACGGATGTTACACTTCAAATAAAAAACCCTGGCCTTATGTTTAGAGAAAAGTCTGAAGTAATTGACTTAAATAAAATAAACACAGATCTTGTAAAGAATACAATAAGAAGTTTAGAAGATAAAGCAAAAAAGGAAAAAGATAATAAAAACTATAAAGTCTTAGTCGAAAACAATAATGTAATGTTTAACGCTTTATACGAACACTTATTGCAGTCTTATATAAAGCAAGGCGAAAACTTTTTTACGCTTAAAACTAGAATGTTAACGCTTAAAGACTTTGTAGACCCAGCTTTTATTGAAAAAAATCTAAAATTTAAAGCAGATTTAAAATCAAATCTTTTATATAAAATAAATGATAAATTAACTAGAGAAAATGATTTTATTAGAACTAGAGATAAAAATAATATAATAACAACAAATCTTAATACACAGTATGAATTAAAACCTCAATATATGAAAATTAAAAATCTTGCTAAAGATTTAGATGAAAATTTAACTTTAGAAATTAATACTGCAAAGGCAAAAAGATTAATAAATAATGATATGCGTTTATCAATTATAAAATCTTACAACGTTATAAAATCTTTTAAAGTTGGGTTTGAAACTGATATTGAAGTTACAACGACACAAGATGAGAATATAAAGAAAGGAAGTGTTTTACAAAGTCAAAAAGGATTAAAATATTATGATTTAGAATTAAAAAAAGATATATTAAATGTCATATATAAAGAAACAACTATTACTGATATTTCTATAGTAAATAACGGAACTCCTAATGCAAAAATTTTAATTACTTTAGATGAAAACGATATTTCAAAGGATTTTGTAGAATATGATGAAAATACATCACAAAATATTAATTTAATCGATCCAAGTTTTACAATAGCAACAATTTTTGATAAAAACTATTTCGGCCGAGGTCAACGTCTACCTGGATACCAATTTAACGATGCAAAAAGCGATTATATAGATGATGCAAATTCAGGTAATGAACCTACTTTAGGTAAAGCTAACATTAGAACATATGAAGTAAAGCTTGAAGAGTTCTATAAAGAAATAAATAAAAAAATAAAAGAATTTTTA
>MDSV01157141.1_pt1 | contig 35958 bp, 16 predicted proteins | sample 810851 | NCBI WGS metagenome assembly MDSV01 (sample SAMN05326640, study PRJNA326480) | marine metagenome | isolation source: seawater | place: Atlantic Ocean: North East | collected 2012 | reverse complement strand
CAGAGCGTTTATTGCGTTTTGTATATGATTTTGTAAGACCTGTATGCGGTTGGAGTCCTGTTCCTGGATTGTGGTACTTACCATTTGTTCTGTTTCTTGTTCCCCAGTCTTGCTTAACTGGTTCTTTAATTGCTTCATTGTCATAATGATAGTATTTACTCTTACTTAATAGGAATATGTACTCGTGTGACTTGGTACACCTATCCTTGACTGACTCAGGCATTGGATTAGGTTTATGCCATATAATATCTTGTCTTAGATACCATCCATCAGCACGTAGTGCAAATGCAAGCATCCAAGGTATACCAATGAGATCCTTATCCTTGTATCCTACAAGTTTATTAGATCTACGTGGTGTTGTTACAGGTAAGTCTTGTCTGTTTTGAGAGAATGTCTGCTTAGGTATCTCACCATCCTTCCTATAGTTATAGTAGCTATCACCTATGTTTAACCATAGTGTGCCATCATCAGTCAGTACATCACGTACCTTACTGAATACTTCTACTAATTGTTGTACAAATTCTTCAGGTGATTGCTCTTGTCCTATCTGATCCTCTTCACCACCATAGTCTCTCAGACCATAGTAAGGTGGTGAGGTGACACACATACGTGGTTTCTCAGCAATCCCAGTTGTAATTTGTGCTTTGAGTGTGCTGAGTGTCTTACGACAGTCACCAAATAATACTGTATCTCTCAACGTTCAACATTACGGATCTTTTCAAGTATACCACTTCCTAGATTCTTTTGCAACTCGTGAAACTGCTGTCTCTTTGTTGTATCAGTACAGCTATTGAATTTCTGTGCTGTCATCACCTCTGCAAACATATGTCTGTAGGTGTGTAACATTTCTTTAAGGTATCCTCTCTCGTCACGATTCAACACCAGATCACGGTAATCAGTGAGGTCTATACCTTCCCTATTAGTTTCGTGTAAAGTTGGCGATGAATGAGCTCCCATTGGTTTCTGCGTAGTTGTGTTGATCTTAACACATATTTATGAGGTTTAACCTCAATTTTATATTATCTTAAGACTGTTTGAACTGTTGTAGGTCTTTAGTTACGATAGAGAATGTACCAGCAACACTAATGTCACTCATATTAGTAGATCCACTCCAAGCACCTAGATCAGTTACAGCACTGTCTATTGCAAACCAGAATCTTGTACCATCACGGTATGATGATGTACTAGGATCAATGGTAGTAAACTCCACGTTAAATGTGCCACGAGATACTATTGCCATCGATGTATCTGGTTTAGACCAGTAAACATACTGCGATCCTACTTCTCTGTAGCTAGCATCTTGCTTACTCATATCAATTGGTACCTTCATTGTCAAACACTGACGATCATTAGGAGTACCACTGTTAGCAGCAGTAGATGATGTCATTATGGTACTGTGCTCAGGACCATTAACAACGATACCAGCAGGTTCAGTAATACCTGATGTGCTTATCTTACCAATACGTGTAATGTTAGCTTTGTCAGGTGTCTTATTGTATGGTGCATTACCATTACTAATGTCGTGTCCCAACAGACCTGATGTAATCTCCATAATATAACTATCAAGTTGTGAGAACTGATTAGTTATAGATGTGAGAACATATAGTCTGTCCTCCCAACATTTTGCTTGATGGAATCTCTGTTCACCATAGTTGTATACACTACCACCAAGATCAGAGTATGCAGCATCTACACCAGGAACTTCAATGAATCCCCATCGCATATCTTTAACTATGTCAGCACCTTGAGAGTTGTTGATAACAAATGATGTCTGTGAGAATGGATGATTCCAATAGTTAGAACTATTGTATGGTATTACTGGGTATGAACCTCTATTCTGTTCCTGATTAGCAATAACAACTACAGCATTAGTTTTACTTGACTGTGTTTCTTCTCCACCAACTGCGAATGTGTGACCCCATTGACTAGAATAGTTATTTGTGTCTTGGTATGCATCAACTCCCTTTCTAAATCTAAATGTATTCAGTTTAAGATCATCACCGATAATATATCCTGAAGAGTTAGATCCTTGGTATGTAACATTAGGTGTAGTACCATTATATTCAATAATGCCATACATTCCACGAGTAGTAGATCCTGTCGTGTCATAGAGTGCTCCTGCATATCCTACGTAACATTTATTTCCATCATCTGAGTCTGTTTGCTTAACATCTAAACCAAATACACCATCAACTGCGTTGTTTGATGTACCTCCACCAACTTCAACAGTAGCACCAGTATACGATGTGTTGGTTAATGTAGGTGCACCACTACCAGCTATGTCTAAAGCAATAGCAGTTACTATTGCGTGTTGTGTTGGCACTGTGGATGTTATTGATGTATAATGTCCACCAACATATAGTTTGGCAGTATTAGCACTGGTCATTGTCACTGCTACAGAATGTAACTGAGAGTTAGCAACTGCATCACCTAGTGATGTTGCATCATCAATAGTAAATCTATAATCCCACTGGAATGATAGGTTCTTATCATAACAAACGACATAACCTACACCATAGTTGTTACTACCAGTTGTATCAGCAGTCCAACCAACTGTGTATATGTTACCTACCTCATCTGATACCACATCTTTAGGATATGTATTGTACCCAGTATCATATATTCTAGTCTCAACACCACCAGTTGGACCGTGACGGCTGATAATCTGTTTGCGTAATCCTGTTCCATCCCAATACTGTGATATAGTAATAATACCATTAGGATGCTCTTGTTTCTTAATCCTTGAGTCTTCTAGGTCTCCAGTACCTAACAGTTTAGTGTAGGTAGCAGCATCAAAGTCTGTTTGTGCGTTGTCAGTATTAACTGTTTGATCAACATACAAATATGCAGGACAAGATGCCTTAGGTTCAACTACTTTATTGGTACCAGTTGTTTCTTCTAGTGTCTGTATAAAGATATTCTGAGAACTACGACGCTCTGCTCTATCCCACGCTCTAGTGCTAGTAGTATCTAACTGTAGATTCTGTGTTGGTGTCTGCCATAAGAATCTACCAGTATATGTACCATTATCTAACGTGGCTAGTCTAAGAGGACTAATACCAGTTGTTGCTTGATATGTTGCATCCTTTTGTTGTGGACCTATCTGTGATGGATTTACTTCCTGACCTGTATAGTTGTTCCAACCAGTACATAGTCTCAATAGTCCATATGGTTCAGTTGTTTGACTAGCAGTTACATTACTATCATACAATGTTTCTTCCCAACATCTAATCAATGATGATGGAGTGTATGTAAATCTCCTGAGTCTAAGATCAGTAGTTCCTACTGGTGGTTGTAAGTCTCTAACTTCAATTGGTCCAATCAAGTCACCATTGTGAGGTAGTTTCAATACCATATTGTCAACGAAATGACCAGATGATCCAACATTACTATCACTAACGTGACGTGCAGTCAGTATCATATTGTTGAATGCATCGAAGTTGATGCTATCTAACAGTAAACCACCGTTCTGCTCTGAATTATAATAATATGGAGGGAACTCTCCTGTATTATTATTAGTATACTCTAGAATATTATCTACTAAACTTCTAATTTCTCTGATATAGTCTATGGATCCATCAAAATTAACCTTAGCTACCCATCCAATATAACTATTCTGATTTCTGTATGGTGCACTCGTTGGTATTTTTTGAGTTTGATACACTACATTACCAACATAGTATATTCCATTGGCAAATACCCTACTATCAGAAACTGATATCTGTGGTAGTCCTACACTCCTTCTATGACTATTAGTGTCTGAACCTTCTCCACCTCCCATCTTAACAAGGTCATTAGGGATAGCAAAGAAGTTACGAACCCATTCAAATGCACCTGTTGCCTTGGTTACTTTCTGGAGTCCTACAAAGTTATGGTATCTACCAAACTTTCCATACTCTGAGTTATTACTTCTACCCATACCTGTGCCACCCATTTGGGATGACGATGCAGGTGATAGTCCAGCAGTGGTAACATACTCATAGGTTGTACCAGCACCCCATTCTTTCTCTACCTTACATACTTTTGGTACCACAACTTCAGTTGACTGACCATAACGTACTAGTTCAAAGTCACTTGACTGACTGAAATCATACCTTAAGTAAGCACCTAGGTTCTCAGTGTCACGGTTACCACTTTCTCCTGTATCACAGAACATATAGTACCACTGGTTACCACCAGCATTACTTACACTACCAGCTGCATTATAATATCTACGTTCTTTAGTTGTACTAGTCCAAGGTATGCATAGGTATCCATCACTATCCAGTGTGATCTTAGCATTCTGATCCCAACTACCAGGATATACTATCTCTCTAGCATTGATAGAAACACCAGTGAAAGGTACCTTAAGGATGTGCATTGTGCTTCTAGACAATGATAAGTCAGTACCAGTAGCATTACCAGCAACCAATACGTAGAAGCATAAGTTAGGTACATCCATCACAATGTTGGATGTTGACTGTGGTCTACCACCAAAGTGAGGACCATCCAATGAATATACGTCGTGTGATCTTATATCTTGACAATCTACACCAAGAGTAGCATATGTTTCATTGTTAGCTCTTGTAGAAATTACGTGATTCCAAGGAGTATTATCTGTTGGGTTTCTACCTGGATGGCCTACATTTCTAAACAACTGAAGGTCTGGTGCACCTGTTAATGCTGCATCTGCTTGGGATACACTTCTATTAAAGAATACGTTACTATATGTGTGTGCACTATTTCCTCCTTCTACTTTGCTTATTGCAGCTGGATAGTTGGTAGCATTTGAACTAACATATTCATTCTCCCATACTCTAGTACCTGATGCACTGAACTTAATGAAATGGTATGATGCATCGTTAGTACCATCTTGCCAAGCAGCAGTTGTATCGTCTGATCTCTTACCGTTATAATTGTTTGCACCACTAAGATCAGTGGTCTCCATTATTACAATGTATACACTATTATCTGTTGTATTACATCCGAGTGCACAAGGGTAGCAGTTCTTTGCTGATGATATAGTATATTGCCACGACACACCACCAATGGATCCTATCTTAGCAATAACTGAGTTATATAAACCAGTTAGAGGGTTTCTCTCTCCATTAAGAGTATAAACCTCACCAGAACTTGATGTAGCTACATCAAACATTCCAGTAGGTTTACGGTAACTAGCGTCATTTAAGGTAGCACGCTTAGCTTCTAGTAATGTGTAGAAATTGCCTCCTGCACCAGAGGCCATCATCTTTCCAGAGAATAATGCCATTGTTTAGAACTCTTGACCAGATGTAAATCCGTGGTAAATTGTACCACCTGTAAAGGTAGTGAATAGGAAGATATCAATAGCGTTAGGGTTAGTAGATACTGTTGGTACAACACCACCAGCCCATTTAACTGTACGACCTACAAAATTAGTTAGATCAACTGTTCTACCACCTACACCATCCTGTGTTAATACAAGTACAAAACTTGTTGATGCTCCTGCTTGCTCACCTGTTACAGAGAAACCAGTAATGTTCTCACTGAGTGTGACCATAAAAATAGCGGCCTGTGTAAGGTCGATTGGAACACTACCAGATGATATACTTTCACTCTGCACCTTCTCTGAGTATGATGGTACGTGTAACCTAGCAGGGTTACCACCAAGTTCAAATGTGAAGTAATCACTTGCTTCCTTAAATGCTAGTTTAGCATTTAGTTCAGTACCTCTCTCAATTTCAATACCAGACTCTTGATCTGCGTGTTGAATACCAGCACCTGTTTCACCAGAGTTGAGAACAATAGTATTATCTGAAATGGTAGTATTCGTTGTATCTACTGTAGTCTGAGTACCTTGTACCGTTAAATTTCCCGTTATCGTGGCGTTAGGTGCTGTCAGTGTGTCTGTTGCAGCATCATATGAGAACCCTGTCTCTCCACCAAAACCTGTGCCAGTTTTATACTGGACTTGTCCGTCAGCACTACCACCTGAGGCTGACTCTGTACCACGTGCCAAGTAATTCCAACTTGCGTGTGGTGTGTTGTTATTTGAGGGATCGTTCCCTGTACTGTTAGCTATACAGATATATGCAGAGGTAGTAGCTCCATCATAGAAACTTACTGCGTCATCAGGTTCGTAGGCAGTACCAGATGCGTACGTGCCTTGCCACTTGATTTTTATCTTACCAACATCAATTGTGAGTGCCATTTAACTCAGAAGATACTTGTTCTCTTTACCTATTTAGTCTTACACATCCCCTGTATTTGTGCTAGGAAATGCCCTACCAGGACCCCAGATTATCCTTACTGCCCCAATAGATCCAGATATACCATTACCTCCACCTCCACCTGAACCAGGTCCGAGACCAACGAAGGTTCCCCATTGTTGTGGTAGACCACCAGATCCACCCCATCCACAGTGTGCGTATGCCTGACCAGCAGTACCTTGATATGTTCCAGGACATCCTGGACCATTAGAACCTTGACCTAAAAGACCAACGCCCCCTCCAGCACCGCCTTCCCAAGAAGCACCGCCAGCTCCTCCTCCACCGCCACCAGATCCATCGCTACCGTTACTTGCCCCAGAATTTATTCCATCTCCACCTGCTCCACCTGCTCCAGCATATCCACCAGCTCCACCGCCACCTCCTCTATTTCCATTCGCAGCTCCACCATTTCCTCCATTTCCACCGCCGTCTCCAGTATACCCTCCACCTTGGCCACCTGTGATACTACCACCCATATCTCCACCTTCACCACAAACAGTGCTATTGTTTATAAACCACGACTCATCACCGTGACCTTGAGCACCACCTATACGACCACCAACTTTAACAGTATATTGTTGACCTGGTGATACTGAGATATTATTCTTCCATCCAAGTCCACCACCTCCATCTCCTGCTGCTGTGTTTTCATTTCCACCAGCACCAACTGCTACCACACATACAGAGGTACAACCACTAGGAGCAGTCCAATTGAAGGTTCCAGAAGATGTATATGTTGCTTGTCCACTAGTACCATCAGACACATCGTTAGTGCTAGTGTTTGGGAATGCTCTATTAGGACCCCAGATAATTCTTACAACGCCTGGTGCACCATCTCCATTTTGCTTATCGCTTTCTTCTCCACCTCCACCTCCTCCACCGTAACTACCACCGCTTCCAGCTTGGTTACCGTTTCCGTAGGCTTGTGCTGCTCCAGCACCACCCGATGCTCCAAATCCACCAGATCTCCATCCACTTGCTCCGTGTTCTCCACCTCCACCACCTGATCCTGTTCCTCCATACATCCCTACTCCACCACCACCTGCTGAACAGTATTCTCCGCTAGTATTGGTATTGTTTCCTCCTTGGAATCCATTAGCAGTATATCCAGCACATCCTCCACCACCGCCACCATTTTCGTCACCGTGGCTACCAGTGTAGTTTGTACCTCCTTGACCGCCATTTGCACCGCCAGATCCTCCTTGAGCAGCTGAGGCATATCCACTGCCACCAGTACCGCCGTAACCACCGCCATTGGTTTGGTTTGATCCATTAGTTCCATTACCACCTCCCCGACCACCGTCAGCGTAGATAGTACTTGTGTTCCTAAAATATGATCTACCACCATCGTGACCAGGGTCATAGTTTCTACCCTGTCCACTACCACCAGCACCAACTTGAATATAAATTTGTTCACCTGGAGTCGTTGGAATATCATTACCCCACGTGAGACCTCCACCACCGCCTCCACAGTGTCCGTCTCCTCCACCACCACCAGATCCACCACCACCTATGCAAACTACACAGACAGAGTAAACATCATCTGGCACAGTCCACCAATGACCAGCTACTCCTCCGTTGGCAGCTTGTACATTGCTCTCAAAATATATTTGACCTGCTATGGTTGTAGCACCACCACCACCTGAAGTTACTATTGCTTTAGCGAATCCTATTGGCATTACGTAAACTCCGCACCACCTAAGAATCCATACCACGAAGTACCACCATCAACAGTAGATAGTGATATAATATCAGTAGCATTTTGTATAGTCGTCATTGTAGGTGACGTTCCACCTGGCCACTTGGTATTAGATGGCCAGTTAATAGTATGAGAAGAACCTGTTGTATTAGTAAACAAGAACGTCAACGTGATTGAACGTGACGATGTAGGAAGTGTGACATTATATGTGGTTATAGCCTTATCTAATGTTACAGTAAATACTGAAGCAACAGTTGCATCTATAGTCAATACGTTAGTACCACTAATAGTCACAGCAGTAACTGATTCATCAAAGCATCCATCAATTCTCAATGCACCAGTGAGATGTGATACAGTTGGTGTTAAGTTAAATGTACTAGTACCATTTAATTTTAAATCTATACTAGGTGCACTTGTAGAAGCATTATGTAGAGTTACAGCACCACCATCATTCTCAACGGTAAATGGTTCTGTACGTAATGAATTCTTATGTAGATGTACACCAGACTTCTGTGCTTGTGCACTGTTGGGTTGTACCTCTATGTACGTACCTTTGGCAGTAGTATGGTCTGCTCTAAACCTACCAACTACTATATCAGCATCACTTGATGTTGCCTTGACATCAAAAGAAGTACCAGGTACTGCTGTATTAATACCAACACGGTTTGTAGTGTCGTCAAATATCAATCCACCTGTCTTAATATTAAGACCAGTGGATGCTGTAAGGTTAGTAACTGATATATCATTAGGTAATCTAGCATTATCAAATTGAGATGATGTTACCTGTGTCGCTGCTATATTATATGTTAATTGATTAGCACCCTCAAAGTATTGGGTGGCACGTATAGTACCAGTTACATCAACGTCATACGTTGTACTTGTACCTGATACAGAAATTGAAGGAACTGTAAGTAAATCTGTTGTGTCATCATAAGTAAATGTTGAATCACCACCTAGTGCTAATCCATCCTTCCACTGTATTTGATTACTAGCATTACCACCTGGTTGTAGTCCACCAGCAAGACCACCAGATGCAAACAGTTGCCAATAAGATGAATTGACTGTACCTGTTGTCGATGGTACTTGGTTTGTACTGGTAGCTACAGCAATATATGTACTGATGGTGGATCCATCGTCGTGTCGAACAAGATCATCCGCTACGTAGTCAACGCTACTAGACCATTGGTCTTTCCAAGTAAGTTTAATCTTACCTACGTCGATAAAAAATTCTGCCATTACCTTACAGTGACGATGAGATGCCCACTACTATCTATATCGAATCCCAGACCAGCTGGTGCGAAAAATTGGTGAGTATTGAGTGGGTTTGAATACTCAGAATATGATACATTGGTAGACCTTCCTGCTTTAAGTACAGTTAGGTTAGTTTGAGATGCAGTTGGTTTCTGAATGATATAGTAATCACCAGCATCACCTGACTCTTTCCAGTTACTACCATTATATGTTTTGAATGTATCTTCAGCTGTGTTGTAGAAGATCTGTCCATTAATAGGACCAACAGGATCCACAGCACCAGATATGTCTATCTTATCTGAAGTTACTGCATTATCAGCTAACTTTGCAGTTGTAACGTTTAAGTTACGAATAGTATTAGTTACAACTGCCTCAGCACCTGTACCACTATTTAACTTAGCATCCGTCACAGAGTCATCAGTTAGTGATGCAGACGCATCTATACCACCTATAGATATTTTCTGTGATGTTAATGTATTATCTGCTAACTTCTCATTTGTGACTGATAAATTAATAATTTTATTAGTTGAGACTGACAAGTCATCAAGCGTATCCGTCTGGACTCTTGTGAAGTCCTGTAGAGTACCAGTTGAAGTTGCAGGAGACTGGAATAAGTAACCTGCTGAGTATGCAGACCAGATACTTCCATTATAATATCTTGTTCTAACGTAGTAGTTAGTTGATGGACGGATAGAATCAGTTGGAATTGGGAATGTAGTTTTGTTTACACTGTCATTTGTAGCAACAATGATCACGTTAGTAAATCCAGCATCAGTTGCTACTTCCCAATCACTATAAGTATGTGACTGTCCAGTAGATTGTGTAGCCACATATGCTGAGGACACTACGTCCATTCTATCATAGATCGTAGATTCTGTAATACTACTGATATATGGACACTGTATCTCTCCAGGAACTGCAATAGTTGTGAAGTAGATAGGTTCAGACCATTCTGAATTCCACTGTACACTCTGTAGATCAACGTACTGGTATCTCACACGTACATAATACGTTCTACCTTCCTCAAGAATACCAGGATTAATTGTAAGAGTTATCTTATTGTTAATGTCATTTAATGCTTCATACACTAAACCACTAGTATTACTTATCTGTGATGATGTAGTACCTGTGGCACCTGGTGCAGTAGTTGAACTACTACCAAATGTGGGTGCTAGTGCTATCTGCCACGTAGATGACACGTGAGTAGCATTATTACTACCACTAAATGCTCCACCAGTCAGTGTAGGAGTTAGTGATGAGTTACTTGATGCATCAACTGGATTGATGATAGATGGTCTATCAATCTGTGGATTAACATTGGTTGATGTATCAGTATAGAATGATGCTGGTGTAGACCACTCAGAATACTGACCTAGATTATCTTTATATCTTACACGTACATAATATAATGTACTGTATGACAACCCACTAGCTTCAGAATACTGAGTCAGTGATGTTGGTGAATCTAACAGTTGTTGATTTATTGTATTGAAATAATAATCCGTAGACACTTGCCAATCAGTTCTGCTGTGTGTATTAACACCACTATATGCAGATGATGAAATGATAGGTTGTAGTTGTGTTGGAGAAGTTATAGTGATTGAAGGTTTATCAATCTGCAATCCTGTATTAAATTCCCCAGTCTGAGACCAGTTAGATATATTACCAAGCGTATCACGGAAACGGAAACGCATATAATATGTGGTCTTCAATGCCAGTGTTGATGCTGGTACAGTTATATTAGTTAGATTAACTGTATCATTTTGGTTGTATACAAAAGTAGCAGACTCAAAACCACTAGAGGTATTGATCTGCCAATCAGTTGATTGATGTGTGCCAGGAGCAACCCCACCAGTCGTTACTGCATAAAATGCAGTACCTAAAATCGTAGGTGTTAACGAGCTAGGTGAAGGGATATTACCCAAGGCTGGTGGGAATACTAGTGCCATTAGTTTAGTCTATTTTATGAGCAAGTAGGGTTACAATCACCTAAGTATGAATAAAGAATTGGCCAAGGTGCTGGAACTTGGAAGTCCAGTGTTCTTGGTGTGATACCATCAGTTACCTTGATCTGTGCTATACCGTCCATACCTACAATAGGTTGTTCAGGATGATTACGATCTCTCAATGGTTTGATGAAGTTACAGAAGTAATCATTAGATGGTGTGACGCAAGCACCGTTCTGAGTGTATGCGAAATCATATGTATGATCCTGACAAGGATCAGCAACTGCTGTAAGGTTAATCAAGTCAGTCAATGTGAATGGTGACTCAACTAACTCTACCCATAGTGAATACATCTTCTGTGTACCACGTGCAGGGAAGATAGCAGGTTGAATATCATTCTTGATTGAGAAGTCAACTGGCATATTGATATTGGTGTCGCCACGGAAGGGACACTCACGTAAGAGTCCAGTAGCTGCTGCTAACTGACCAGTATATGTGCTAAAGTCACCAGTGTTAACCACTGTAGGACCATTAGCGTGAGTAGCATTATTAAGAGTGAAGATAGTTCTATTAGCACCATCTTTCGTCTCCATATATGGGAACTCATTAATGATACGTAACCTCCAAGTAAATGTACCAGCATCAATTGTGTATGATACCTGTACATCCTGTGTTTGGTTGTCAGTAACAGTGAAGTTCTGTGCACCCTTATAGTAGTCTTGTATCTGTAAAGTATTAATATCAATGTATGGTAGTGCATTCAATGGTGCACCAGCAACGTCGATAACAAATGATCTTACTAAGATATTACCGAAGTAATCACCACAGGTTAATGTAGTATCTACAAATCCCTGATCGTGACGTAGGTATCCATTAGATAGAGTACCAGTCCATCCATTAGAATACTCATACCACCACATACCTAGTTCAGGAGGGTTAGAGATAACACTAATCTCATTAGATAGTGATGAGTATGATCCGTTGTAAACATACAACTGGAATGAATATGGTTCGTTCACACCAGCTGGTATACCATTACAAGGGATGTCAGTAGCACGCATAACGTTACCAGAAGCATCCTTAGGTGGTACTAAAGCTGATGGGTTTTGAATAGGTATCTCAATATTATATCCACCATACTCTGTGCGTAGTGGGAACTCTTCAGTAGTACTGACATAGTTACCAACATAGATTCCATTACCTTCTAAATTACAATCATATACTGTAGAAGTATTATTACCTGCATCCTGTCTAGACTTAAACAGTGGAGAACTTAGAGGAATGTAGTCAGGATATGTCTCATACTGTGACTTCCAAGCGAATGACTTGGTGCCAGCAGCAGTGTCATAAGAGAATGACTTACTAAACCAAATGTACTCGATGTTTTGGTCAGTACAGGTCAAGACAACAGGGAAACGACCTTCCTTAGGTGACTTACCAGAAGTTAGATAAGGAGTGGTGTTTGGATAATGTGTCTCTCCACCGTACTCAGTATTTGCAGAGAATAGGTTAGCAGTAATTGAATTAGCACCACTATACAGAGTCAATGCTGGTTGTGCAGGTAATGCTGGTAGGTTAGTAACTGTTAACTGTGCAGTAGAACTTGTTATTACATTGTAAGTAGTAGTAAAGTCTAAATGCTGTGATGCAAATGTAGTACCACCAGACTGTCCAAAGAAGATACTTGGTGCACTATATGACTCAGGTATATAAACCTCAGACCAAGCACCTGCTTGACCTGGAGTACCATAAGTACGTACGTTAGTAGTAGATGATGCTCCTGTTGCTGTTATTCTGTATTCTAATACTTTACCAGCCCAAGATGCATCACTAATATCAAAGCGATAGAATGCTCCTTTAGGTACTTCATATACTGTAGAACCACCAGCATTAATTTGTACCTGATAGTCAGCACCAACTGCTACAAGATCAAAGTTAAGTCTGAAACGCATCTTGCAACGGAAGTAGCCAGCAGCATACTTCCACCACTTGTTAAGAACTAGATGAGCAAATCCCATCTCACGTCCTGTTACATCCTCATATCTCTCAACGTATGAGTAATGTGTATTTCTGTTGGATACGTTATCATCGAAGAAATCATCATCTTCATATGCACAAGTAGAAGCATTAGCATACTCGTTAAGGTTATACCAAGTACTACCACTACCCTTGTCAGCATAGATCTGCCAGAATGGTACATACTCAAATCTATCGTTGTCATATGCACTCTGAGTCAACATCATAGACAATGACTTATAGAACATAGGACGTGAGTACCAGTTACCAGTAGTCCAAGCTACGTCATCATCTGGTTGACCGTGAGTCTTGTTAACTGAGTTGTAATCAACGTTTCTTGATAATACATCATAAATTAATTCAAGGTCAGCAGTAGTTGTTGTGACGTTGGTTAATTGAATCGTATACTCCTGAGTTTGGCCAGAAATATTTTCTTCAACTATCAGTGTTAGGTCAAGCGTTTCTGTATTGGTTAAGGTACCACTGAATACACCAGTGCTTGTATCAAATGACAATCCACTAGTAGTAAATGGTCCTGAAGAACTAATACTATAATCTCTATCAACTATAGTTTCATTAGCATAGGTTCTTAGGAATGATACACCTAACTGTACGTTAACTGTCTCACCAATATTAAATGTGCCTAGAGAACCAGCTGGAGTGTACCACGTGGTTAATAGATCAATGTATGGTGTAACTACACCTCTAGTTGTTGATGTAGGTTGATCAGGTGCATTATGATCTGTACTTGTATCTACTGGAATGATCATTATCTGTGATCCTTCACCAGCACCAGCATCTTCTTGCTGTTCAGTTTGGAACCATAACTTGTTAGTTGTAGGATTGATTGCTTGCCATTTAGCGATACCATCACCCTCTTGGTGTGTGCCAGTAATGTTAGCAACCTTCAATAGATTACCACCAGTTTCAGATGATATTGCTGTAAATGATGCAGCATTTGCTGTGATCTGGAAGCTAGTGTTAGCAGTGTCTACATCAGTAATTTGATGCCAAGAATTTTGTAGAACATTTAGTTCTACACCACCGACATCATATACAAATGAATCACTATCATATGCTGTATCACCAGGGAATATAGGATCTGACTTGTACTCACTACCCATAACATATGGGAATGCAGGTTCTCCATTCTCATCTTCAGTGATGAAGTAAGCATAGGTACCATTTGGATAGTCAGGAGTCTTACAGTAGCGACCATTTCTCTTGTCTAGGTCACCAATAATAATCCTCTCACCCATATTACTATGGTTATAGCAGAAATAGAATATTGATTGTGGAGCATCACTCGCTGGAGTAATCTCTACTGATCTTAAAGTTGCAGTATCAAAGCCAGCAACGTATGCAGCATAATCTACTACCGCATCTTCTAACTTATAAACAATATTAGAAGTATATACTGCGTTTACATCCTGTGCATTCTGTCCACTAACGTGCCAACCCTGTGATGTACCGTCACCATAAACGGAGAAGAGCATAGCGTGAGTAGTTAGAGATGCATCAGATAGATTAAAGATATATTTTCTACCCTTTCTAAAGTTGAATGATGGTTTCTCTTGAGTACCATCTAGTCCACCACCACTAATAAAGTAACGGCCACCAGTACCAGTATTAACAGCAGTAGATACAGAGACTGATAATGTTGTAGTCAAATCATCTGTCTCGTTACCAGCATACTCAAAGTCTTCAACGAATGACTTATATGGATAAGAAATAGTAGAAGGACGGTTGAGATATCCATCAGGTGTTCTACCTGTTAGTTTCAACATATAGCCAGGCTTAAGACGAATAACAGAACTACTATCATTCATCTCATCAGAATAACCATAAGGTCCGTAGATAGGATAACCATCAAATGCTATACCTAGGATCTTAGAGTGTCCATTAGCGTGTCGTCTGTAATCACCTTGAATATTATCGTTAGTGGTTATACTCTTACCTTCTTTGATACCTACATCAGAAACATAGTATAATGTAGTAGGTGCATCAAGAGGAACTACGATAGTAATTGATCTCAATACTGAAGCATCAAATGATGCAAGGTATGAAACAGCATCAACTGCAACACCATTAAGTCTGTATGTTACACCAGCAGTGTATCTAACACCACCATTGTGTATACCATCCTCAGTGGTAGAAATATACAATGGATGTCCATCGTTTGAAGAGTTATCTTGATTAAAGATGTATGTGTTACCTCTAGTGAATGCTAATGCAGGTGCTTCTTGTGCAGTTCCACCAGCCTCTTGGAGGTAGAAACAATCAGTACTACCTTGGTTATAGTAGCTATTACCTGCTGTCTTAGCAGCAACAGTTGTTGCATAAGTAATAGTCTGATATCCTAAGTCAAAATATGTTAGACCAATGTAATTTGAACCAGTTCGTACGTTAGTAGTTTGATATGCTTCTAGTAACTTACTAGAGTTGTATCCATATACATTCTGACTGTTAGGATAACCACCGTATGTGTCAGCACCAGTTAAGTTCTCATTAGTAACATCATTGAATGTCCAACCAGGTGTTGGTCCTGCCTCGTTACTGTAATGATATATGTACACACCAGTTGTTGTTATAGCATATGGTTTAACGCTACGTAATGGTGTCTGAGTAGGAGGATTGGTTGTAGCACCATAATTGGTACCACCTCTCCAGTTAAAGTCTTGATCGAATGATTGATCAACAATACTATTTGGGTTACCAGCAGTAATTGCGATAGATGAAACAGCAGTTGCTTGTACACCACCAGCTACGTTTGGTGCAGCAATGGTAACAGTAGGAGCAGTTGAGTATCCACTACCACCATCAGTCACATTTAGTCCAGAAACATAACCATCAAGAACTGATAGACTTGCAGATGCCTCAGCACCAGCTCCACCACCTCCAGTAAAGCTAACGGTTGCAGTTGTATATCCAATACCCTGAGTGTCAACTGTTATACTATCAACAACACCAGTTTGTGTACCAATAGATGATCCAGCAGCTGCTGGTTCTTCAAACACTGGGTTTGATGATGCAGTTTCACCGTACTCTACTGCGTCACCATAGAATCTATTTCCAATAACATAAGGGAATTGAGGATTAGCTTGGTTATCAAATGTCAAGAAGTATGCATAGGTACCACCTGGATAATCAGGAGTGATACAGAATCTACCGTTACGATTATCTAAATGACCTGCATCTGTAAACTCATAGTCTTCTAGGAATGATCCCATAGGATATGTGTTGACGTTTGGTGAGAAACCAACAGGTTCTGTCAAGGTGATAGTACCTGTCATTGCTTGATGCATCTCACAAACATAGTAGTAAGTACCAGCAGCAGCAGTTGCTGTGTTCCACAATACAGTAGCGTTGTAACTACCATTGTTAACAACAGTAGCTACTACCTGTGCAGGGTTGTAAGGAGCTGGGACTTTCTGAATCCAGAAAGGATGAGTGATTGTTGATCCACCGCCACCACCAGCAGCTGAAACAGTAATAGTTCCAACCATACCAGAGTGGTATTCGCACTGGTAGTAATATGTACCAGCAGCACTACTACCAATAACCCAAGTAACAGTACCAGATTGTGTACCATTATTACTTACGCCAGGTATTTGATTAGCAGTACCAGTACCAGCTTGAGTCTTTAAGTGGAATGGATGTCCAGAAGCAGAGACTGTAAAGTTAACTGTATCTCCTTCGTAGAAAGTTAGTGCAGGGTCTGCACCATTGATGTTACCATTCCTGTCTGAACCAGATATGGTGTAATCACTAGCACCTGAAGCAGTTACAACTAAGTTGTAAGTTTGTGGAGTGGATCCACCACCTCCACCTGTGTTATACTGTGCATTAACATTGAATACTAGGTTGTCACCAACATTAGCATTGATAACAACATCAGATCCAGTGCTTTCTCCAGTAAAATCGAAATCTAAATTATCGTCAGCAGTAACACCCCAAGTATATGTTGAAGGAGTATAAGGTGTACCAGTACGTGTTGATCTTAATGTCCAACCAGATTGCATTCTAGCTAGAACTGATGTAGATCCAGGACTATCATAACCTACAGGACCGTAGATAGGATAACCATCCTTAGCAATACCTACGATAGGTGAGTGATGAGTCGCACTTATAATATCAGTAGTTGTATTGGATGGAAGTGCGGAAGTATTTGTTAATGTAGTTACAGAAGCAGCAGCACCGTATCCAGAGTATAATGAGCAATAGTAGAATAAGTTTGGTGAAGTAGGTTGTACCTGTATGTAAGTACCAGTACCAGCCTGACTATCACCAGGAGTACCTTGATATCTAATACCAGTTACATACTCACTACCACCTTGAATATGAATACCATCTTGCGATTCGGATATTTTAAATGGATATCCTATGTTACTAGAATCAGACTGATCGAAGTAATATGTATTACCTTCAGTTAACTGTAAGTTAGGTGTCTGTGTACCATCAATAAAGTATTTGTTTTGACCAGCAACGGAAACTACAGTAATTACCATAGTTGTTGTAGAACCTTTCCATAGTTCAGTGAAGAACTTACCACTAGTATAGTAGTATGCACCAGAACTGGATACAGTACCGTGGCCACTATCACCACCAAATGCATTGATGTTGTATACTTGATCGAAACTATATCCTGTTGGGCAGTTAGTACCATCAGGAAGATTAGTATTAATACCCCAGTTATAGGTTTGTAATGTAACACCATTAAGTGAAAGACCTACAAATCCACCAGCAGCACCCAGAGCAGAGTCTGGATCTCCAGTTTTAGAAATGTTTCTACCACCACGATATGTTACTGTGTGGTTATAAGACTTAGGTAGGATTGACCAAGGGTTGTTGGAATTAGGGAAAGTACCAAACAGTGCAGGTTGTGGTAAGTTATCTGCAACAGTTGTCAATGCATTATTAACAATGTTTAGAGATCCAGTTGTAACAGATCCACCACCTGATATAAACATATTAGCAATATCAAATGTCGTTCCTTGAACTGGAGGACTTGCAGCTGCAATAGTTACAGAAGGTGCCTGTGTATATCCTGAACCTGGATTAGTAATAGTAACACTAGTAACAATACCGTCAGTAACAACTGCGGTTGCAGCAGCACCACCTCCACCACCACCTGAGAAGGCAACGGCTGGTAGGTTTAATGGGTTGTAACCATTACCACCATTAGTTACGGTAACAGTTTGTATTCCACCACCAGTAAGTGAGATGTTTGCAGTTGCAGTTGCACCATTACCATCACCAGTAATTTCGACTGTTGGTGCCTCTGTGTATCCACTACCAGCCTGATCTACGTTAATACCTGTAACACCACCACCAGTTAGTGTGATTTGAGCTGTCGCAGTAGCGTCCACTCCACCACCACCTGAGAATGAAACAACAGGTGCTATGGTGTATCCAGAACCTTGCTGACTTAATGTAAGGTTAGAAACATATCCAGATGTTCCAGATTTAGGGAATACACCGTAAAGACCTGGAGCTGGATGATTGTCACTAACAACGTTAAATAGTCCACCTTCTTTGTGATATGCAGCAGTAGGTGACGCTACAGATGTTACCCATACATCACTGATTATATCTTGTGCTATAATACCAATAGGTGTACGTAACTGTATTTGATTACCAAGAACAGGGTTAAATCTACCAAACTCTGATCCTAGATTGAATGTAATAACGTTACTAGCTGCACCAGTTGAAACTGTGGTATTCAATCCATCGAATACAATTTCATCAATAGTATTGGATGGATATGTCTGTACACTACCACCACCAAATTCATAACTAACAGGTGAAGCAGACGCACCATTATATGTACGACTATAATCCCAGTCTAATGGTCTACGTAACCATTCTTTTGCTAACTGTGGCAGAGGTTTACCTTCATAGGTAGCACCCTGTTGGTATGTCATCTTTGTAGCCCACTGTGCTAGTACACCAGCAGTTATAGGACCAGAGAATGAAGTACCATCAATGTTTGTATAGTAAGAAGAACTTATCTGGTTATATGGTGTAGCACTGTTCCAATACCATCTAGGGCAATAAATTGATTCACCAGGAGCACTAGTAGTAATCGTACCGTAGTTAGAGAATGCAGAGAAAGCATTATTATGTGCAGTAGCACCTACAGTAATCTTACCTTTGTCACTAGCATCAGGTATTTCCATATTGTGTAGGTTGTCCTTAGGACCAGCAGTCCTAACACCTACTAAGTACTTACCTTGGTATCCACCATAAGTACCAGCCCAAGTGCCATCAGTAAATCCATTACCAGCAGATCTTACAAAGATAACACCAGATTCTACAAGATAGTTCTCATAATCATCGAAGAGTGTATCACTCTCACCAGCACCAGAATCAAATCCAGGCTCATTCTTATAAACATATGGCCAGTATCTGTTAGGTATAATAGCACCTAATGAAGCATTAACAATTGCTGGACGGGTATTACCTTTCCAGTTTGCGTGAGTAGAATCGTTATGGTTAGCAATAGATAGCATACAATTGATGTATCTTGATGCAAACGTGGTATACTCAGTACCAGTCTCATTAAATACCTTCATTGCGAAGATACGTGACTTCTTAGATACACCAAAGGTTCTACCAGCAGCACAGATAGCACACTGAGTACCGTGGCCATCGTCATCCTCATTACTATTTGCTTCACCATTTAATGTGATACCTGAGTTATATCCTGGTACCTCATATACACGATAGTTTGCTTGCTCATCAACACCGTTAAAATCACTTACGTAATCTGGGTGATATAATTCTGGGTGTAGATTAGCACCAGCAGTATCAGCTGGACGGGATGCACCACGAACACCAGTATCAAGGATGTAAATATCTGAATTTTCTCCATCTTCAGTCAGTGAATAGAGACCATAACCTAGATCATCTGTAGATTGTGATATCCTTTGTAGATGCCACTTGTTAAAGATAGTTAGTTTAAATGAATATGTTGTTGAAGGTATGTAAGATCCAGACATACCCATAGTAGGTGTGGTATCCTCATACACATACAATTCTAATGGTGTGGTTGCTGAAAGTGCAATACTTACAGAAGCACCAGCAGTTCCTGGAGTACCTACTCTTGTTACACCTGTTGTATACTCTGTACCACCATTATTTGTACCGTCTGGTGTGGTAGAGAAGCACCACTTATATCCTGCATTACTGGCATCTGCTAAACTGAAGACAACAGTAAAGTTAGGGAGCATATAATCTAATGCTATAGACTCATATATCGTACCACCAGATAATAGTGCTAACTTAGGACCATATGAACCAACGTTGACTATACCTGTATATGTTAATGTAGAAGTACTACCGTTCCAAGGTCTGACACTACCATATGAAAATGGTTTGATCTGTTGAGTTAATGCTGAAGCAGTGTCACCAGAAGTAGAGGAATATGTAGCGACTTCTTCACGTGAGGGATCGTTAGGGCTAACAGCTGGGGGATTTGATATATCATATGTCTCTTCTGCCATCTCGAAAGCATCAGCGTGCTTTACTCCGACTTCGTTTTGTAAATCTTGTTTTTTGATAGTTAATTTGGCATCCCAATGTGCCCCAATAACTTCTGGAAATTCGTCACTTTTTAAAATAGTGATGAAATTTTGATCCCTTGATGGAAAATCTAGGAATAGTGTTTTGAACCTTGTCAGGTCGTGTGTGTTAGCTAGTGATGTGAAACGTTGCTTTGCACGTTCAATGACAGTAGCGACCTCTATCTCTTTCGAGACTTGGACAATAATTCTGCCTTCCTCTATTTGCATTATTCCAAAATGGTACGGTACTTTCCCTAAGGGTTATTTAGTAAGCTTTTGAACGCATCAATGAATTTAACTGTTCGTCGAGACCTCTTGTTATACCATAATGATCATCATCAGGATCCTCTGCATTCGGGTAAAGTTTGGTTAGTTCCTGTTTTATTTCATAATTATACGTCGCAATTCGTCTGTCTTCTTGACATTTGAACATTGACTTACTCCAAAAGACTGCAACATCCCTTACTCCAGATGTTACTTCTCTCACCATATGTTTAGTCCCAGTAGGATAACTAAACGCCCATCCAGCAGGTAATTTAACTTCAACAGTCTCTGTACCATACTGTAATACAAGTTCACCTCCTTCATATTCTGAAGGATCATTCAAAAATACTGTAGTACTAAAATCAGATCGCACTCCTCCTGCCATAAATGGTGAGTCACAGTGCCATCCATAGTGCATTCCTTCTGTATACCTAATAAACAAAGCTGTGGTGCTGTTACAGACGAACATTCGCCACATAGGTATTTCGTGTTTTTGATAATTATCCCAAATTATCTTCCAAGCAGCATTTGCTGTTTCAACTTGCATTTCAATGTTATTCTTAATTCTCTTATCATCAGATCCAGTGCGTGCACCATCATTGAAATTGGAGAAGTCGTAGAAGTCTTGTACGTGTTTAAGATTAACATCATTCAGAAGTTCATAACGAAAAAACATAGTTAAGGAACGAAATCAGGGTGTGCGGGGTTGACTGGCCAACCAGTAAAGTTAGCATACTCATATGGATCTGCCTGTTGTTCGACTAGATCTCTAAGTCTTTGTCTATAGGTTTTCCAGTTAGCTTTCACTTTAGCAGCAGCAGGGACACTAGCTAGTGCCATACCAGAAGCAGTTTCCCATACATCCTCTAACATCACCCAATCAGTATCTTTAAGAAGTTGTGTTCTCATTGCACGCAATGAACCCAAGTTCTCTGGAATTTGATTGTCAACAAAATACTTTTCACGGTTTGCTTTATCCAACGCTGCTTGTTGTTCAGCATCGTACGTCTCTTTGTACTGTGTACGAAGAGGTGATAAAGTTTCATATAAAACCGTTGCTTCATCAACCTTGGATGAATCATTTGTAGTAAGTGCTGTCTCACCACGTAGATCCTGATTCTCTGCAAGGTACCAAACGGGTTCACCAACAGGATTATCTGCTTTCCAATAGTGTATGGTTGTTAATTCATCCACACCAGCTACGTGAAATGCTCCATTGATAGCAGGTAGGACAGTATTAGTCCAATCACTATCAGAGATCTCAAATCCCTGTTGAGTACCGTCTGGATTTCTACCACCGATAATTTTTCTGGGAACCCAGAGGATAAAATCAGCTTCCGCAAAATTACGAGCCATTTAATAGATACCATCCTGTCAATATGTATTTATCACCTGATAAAACTAGGTTTCCTTTATGTGTGTGCGTGAAACCTGCTGGCCAGATTAGCATTGTACCAGTAGTAGGTTTAACTCTTCTTGTCTGATCAAGAAACTCTGTCTCTCCTCCCTCAAAATCCTCATTTAGATATATCATCCAAGTCAATACACGGTGAGCATAAGATAAACCCATTGCTTCGTAGTGCCACGTATGGTATCCACCAGATTGAGGAGTATGTTGAAACTTAATCACAGTACTCATCAATGGTTGTGTTGCAAGTTGCCGATATTTCCAGATATAATGGTCAACACAAGCTCTGATATACTGTACTGTACATTTCTGCAAGTCATAGTTATTATGATTAATCAGGATCTGTTTATCATACCTACCTAAGTTACCATCATTAAATTGAAACCTACCATCTCCTACACCTCCATCATCCTGAGGTTGAGTTATAGCTGCTGTATTTTTAAGGTCTTTATACCAATCAATGAACTTATTACAAACATTTTCTGGCATAAAATTATCCCAGACTCCAATGAAGTCTGAGAAATCAACCTTTGTTATATTTTCATCAAGCATCAACTCTAGAGGCTTGATGGGTGGTAAATTGTTTTCCTCTGCCATAACGAAGTTTAAAGGGTCAAAAAATTTGCCGAGTTTTTTTCCTTGTTTATTATATCACATTTATGGGTTTCCGTCAGCTGGAGACCATAATGTGTTGATATCTGAAGTTGTAAACACTCCAGCTGGTAGTTGGATTGCGAAGTTACCTGTAGCAGCAGTGTTAGCGTTAGTAGATGCACCAGTAAAGTCAGAAACGTTACAAGAAACTGTTAAGTCATAGTAATCATTGTCGCTGTTAGCACCAGTTATATCCTCAACTCTAAACTTACCGTTAGTAACCTTACCAAATAGTTCACCTGTTGAAGAACCAATATGACATATAATACTTGAGCAATTCCAAGTTGAACCTGCTGGTACACTAGCTGGTGACACATCAACATAAGACTCGTTGGTACTAATAGGACCAAACTGTAATGTAGCACCCTGTTGTGTTATGCTTGCGACTTCTATCCAAGCATTACAGTCAGTGCCATCACTATCCCAAACACAGAACTTCTGATTGACTCCACCAGTACTAGAGTTCTCAACGTGGTATCCACCAGTACCAGTACCAAAGTACTCTTCTACCTGTATCTTATATGTCTTTGAAGTACCAGCATCAACTACTTCATCACCCACAGTATATCTCTTAGCACCAACACCACTACCAACCTCAAGAGGATTTCCAGTTGTATTAGTTCCCACGTCAACATTATTGGCTGTGAAAGTATAGACTCCAGTAGCAACAACAAGTCTCACTTTATAAACTGGACTAACTGTAAAGTTAGAAGCAAAGGTAGTTTGCCAACCACCAGTTCCTGTAACAACAGAAGTATATGTTGTACCACCAGTAACAGTTACAGTAGCTGAATCACTACCAGTTTGTGTACTAGTGTTCTGATCGAATGATATACCAAGAGTAGATATAGAGTAGTTGCCAAGTGCAGTACCGTAATCGTTTGGATCATCATTCCATCCAAAGTTAAATGTAACTGATGCAGTTCCACTACCAGTTGTAACTAAGTTACCAGTTCCATCAAAGTACATACCAACGTTACTGGTAGATCCAGACTGGTTAAAGTATGCAATATCCTGATAGTCACTGTACCTAGCAACACGGAATGTAAGTATCTTAAATCTTATAGCAGATGCAGCTTCCTGACCCATCGTGTTAGATGCTTGGATCAAAATCATACCTTGTCTCTTATTCGCTGAGACAGCATTAGATCCACCAGCAGTGCTGCCATTTTCAGTAGGAGCTATCTTAATACTACTCCAAGTACCTGAGGTTGCATTTCCACTGACTGTACCTAGGTTACTATTAGTGCTATCTCCACTTGGGTTAGTTCCATCATCAGCAAAGTTACCATAGAATACTCCACCCGTTACAGTTGAAGCCGTTCCTGTGATAGCCCATCCAACGGTTATTGCTTCTTCACAACAGAAGTACATCCAAGGTAGAGCACTAGTACTCTGCCCTGAAACATATGAGTATGATGCACTACCACCAGAAGGTGTATATGCTCTAGTAACAGTCAACGTAATCTCAGGCATAAAGAAGACTGAGATATTAACACTAGCAGAATCGGATCCACTTGCATTAGTAGCAGTAATTGTAAATGTAGTATCTTCTTGAGGTCCAACAGGTAAGGTACCAGCGTCTGTAGTAGGATTCCATTGACTATATGTTGGTGTTGATGACCCACTAATTCCACCAATATCATCAGCGTCTGTGCTAGACCAAGTTAAGGTTGCTTCAGTATCATCATTAGGATTATAGTTACCTTGCTCAATGACTGTAACATCAGTAGTTAATGTGACCGTAGGTGCTGTAACAGCTACAACAGTTAGAGTTGCTGACTGTGATGCAGAACCATTTGCATTGCTCAATGTAACAGTATAGGTTGTGTCTACTGCTGGAGATACAGCCTGTGTGAAGAATGCTATATTAGCAGCAGATGTACAAGCACTATCAAAGGCAGCGTCAACAGGAGAAGAAGAACAACTTACAAATGTGTCAGCATTAGTACAACTATAGGATATAGTTGCTGAGGATCCAGCATCTATAGATGTTGGAGTAGCACTCATATTAATCTGCGGAGCATTTGCAGCAGCTATATTAACTACCGCAGTAGCAGTTGTATTACCCCAAGTGTTACCTACCGTTAAGGTATAAGTGGTTGTTACAGTTGGGTTCTGAACAATTGTAGCACCAGTTGGGACAGAAGCACCGAAGTTAGATGCAACAATAGAAGTTGCTCCAGGTGCAGCGTAAGTAACATTAATAGCAGAACCAGAGGTCACTGTTGTTGGTAATACAGATAGGTCAACAGTAGGTGCTGCCTCGTATGTAATATTAGCAACAGCAGTCATCTGTGTGACTGTATTGTACTTAACTCTAATCTCGTAATTTGATGTAGTACCACCACTAGAAGGTGCTTCTAGTGTCATACTAATAGTATCACCGTTTACATATCCAGTGTTGACTGCATTACCAGTACCATTAAGGTTAATAGGTGTTGCACCAACAGATTGTCCACCAGATTTTATTACTTCTACTTCAAAACTATAGTTGGAACTAACACCATTTAGAACAAAGGTTACCACTGCATCGCCAGAAGCTGTTGTAACACCTATATTGAAAGGACCAACCTGATCTGGAACTGTGTCACCAGCAGGGGGTGCAGGAGGTGCAGTGTATGCAGAACTACTAACTCCAGCAAAGATCATATATGATGTCTCTTGATACTCTGGTTGTAGATCTGGAGTACCATCTAAACCTAAGTCAACATCTAAACCATATGTTATTTGTGTAGCATCCACAGGAGAATACTGAACATTCCACTGCAACATAGATGCGGTTGGTTTAATTAAAGCATTACCGTTAGCATCATATACACCTGCTGTATTTGGATCACCATCAGCAGGTTGTGAGTCACCAAATCCAGTTCCTGAAGAACTTCCCGAAACATTCCAACCAATCCAGTGTGAGTGTGGTGAACCTGCACCACCTACTGCTGGACATTGAGAACCATCGTGTGAGTTTGGACCTGAACTAGCACCACCTTGAACCTGTGTATCACCGCCACCAGGAGATGTACGGTCAGCAGTAAATGTACCAGCAGGATTAATTGCCCAGAAATTACCGTGACTATGACTTGGCCAGTGAGGCATTGTGTGGTTAGCTAGGAAACCACTGTTAACATCTACGGTTCCATCAGTAAATTGAGTTGAAGACTGTTGTACTCTGGATGTATTGAATACACTCTGTACACTACCAGTTACTAGTTGTACTCTTGTAGATACGTCTGCTAAAGTTATATTATTCTTACCACCAAAAGATCCACACGTGTTAACTGTACCAGCATCCAATCCTTCTAGTGCTGGAGAAGCACCGTCTGGTCTGAGTCTTCCCGTACCGACAACCCGTCTGTCTCTGAGATCTGGTATCTTAAAATCTCCACTAATGCTAGGAAAATCACCACTAGCACTACCTCCGTATGTATTTTGAATAACTTGATATAAACCTAGGTATTCATTAGGATTAATAGTTCTACCATTACACTCCATCCATCCATCAGGAGCATAATACGCACCAGTATCATCCTTTGGCATCATTGAGATGGTGCCTACTTGTACACCTGTCCAATCAGGTGCTGTTTGGGAATAATACTTTGGCATTAGTACTTGACGATGAATTCCATAATCATATATGGAGATGTAACGTGATTTAGATGTTCTCTACTGTCAGCAGTTAGACCACAGCTAGCAGTAGAACCTGAGAATGATATATCTATCTGAGGTTGAGTGAATTCCAACTGGTTAGAAGCAGCACCACCACCACAGTTGTGAGTGTGGTTTACATCTGCACCAGTGTGATCGATCTCAAAGAAACCAGGAAAGTTAACTCCACCTACACCAATAGATGGACCTTGCCAGAGGTTAACACCATACTTATCAAACTCTGTTAAGTCGGTGTCAAAACCTATACCTGTAATATGTGTCATAGTTGGTGCATTAGCACCTACCATACCGTGATCGTGTGCTTCTATCTGAGCAATAGATATGGTAGCAGAACTGTTACCAGCTTGATCTATTGTTAGTATTGGGGATCCTGTTGCTGGAGCTTTATATTCCTCCACACGAATGAATCCAGTATAAGAACTGGATGCTGCATTTTGAATTTGTGCTTTATATCCTATACCAGCACGTTCTACAACACCACCACCACTCATTGCTGGATCACCAAGATACTGACTACCTGCTGTATTACTAGGTTGTAAATGCTTTGATCCTAAATTAGGAACAGAAAATGTGCCAGCAGTAAAATTACCATCAGCATCTAGTGTAGGATTTAATAATGAGGTACCAGCAATTCCTGTTGGATATCTACACGCAGGTATTCCACTACCACCAGCAGAACCTACACCTAAAACTCTTGCAAGATCTGGATAGTCTTGTGCTTGATATACAGTTCCATCACATCTCAAATATCCAGCAGGTACACGATCCAACTGCTGACTACTGTTCTGAACTTCTCTAGAAAAAGGTACAATAACTCCTGGTGCTACACCTTGTGCTCCTTTAATTGATGCGTATACCTTTGCCATTAGAATGCTTTAATGATGTATATTGCTGATTGATATGGAGGATTCATAGCCAGTTGAGAGTTACCTACACCTGGATTATTATTTAGAGCAACAGTACTATTAGTAGCGTCGTAGTCCCTAGTGTAAGGAGATATTTGTATACTTCCTCTTTCTACAGTATATTTAACACTTCCGTGACTATGAGCTGCTCCACTACCAACTGTATCAAATGCTTTAGGATAGTGACCTATTGAACACGCAGGAGTATTATCACCACCAGACTCACCACTAGGAGTACCAGTTCTCTGGTCATTACAGTTTTGTATAGTATATGTGTGGTTGTGTGCTGGTAAACAATCGTGTGGTAAAGTTCTTGGTTGAATAGTTGCTACTTGTTCCCAGATACATCCACCTGGTCCAGTAGATTGTATAGCTTGTGGAGGTGAAAACGATACAGTTGTGTTTGGTCTATTTAATATAAGCCATTCAGCATTCAATGTAATATTTGTAGTTGTAGATCCACCTGTTGAAGATGCATATGCAGATCCTTTATGAACTGGTACTCTATTTGATCCATTTAAGTTTGGTAGAACAAAAGTAGATGATCCTGAACTACCACCGTAGGTATATCCAATAACGGATACTAGTGCAGGATAATCAGCATCATTATATGTCGTACCATCACAGGCTAGCCAACCCTTTGGCAAATCACCTGTGGTACCAGTCCACGACATTATTGTACCTATAGAGGCATTTTTAAAGCCTCTTATTGACGCTAGATTCTTCATTATAGTTCAATTAGTCTCCAACCGATTGAAGCAGTAAGATAAACAAGACCCAAGCCAGCACCTGGTGTCTGAATAACAAGTTGTCCTTGTGTGTCTCCTTGAACAGGAACGACAGTACCACCCTGAGGTGATTGTACGATGATAGACTTATTATAAGTCAATCCATCTGTAGTATCTAGAACACGTATCTGATCTCCTTTTTGAGGAGCAGCAGGTAATGTCAACGTTATTGTAGCAGCACCGAATGTAGTAACGTAGTAGTTAGTATTAGACTCTAGAGTAGCGTCTACACCCGTTCCAACCCACTTACGTCCACCTGTAGGTGTAAAGTATCCAGTAACCTGATTGATATCAATACTGCCATCAGTATTAACCTTGAAGTTATTAGATCCACCATTATTAATATCAAGTGCACCACTAGCAGAAGATATATTACCACCAGCGTTGATGTCTCCACCAGCATTGATGTTACCTTCAACTCCAAGACCACCGTCTGAAATTATAACTGCACCAGTATCTTTAGATGATGAGTTTGTGTTACTATGAACTGTTAATGTACCAGAGTTATCGGTATCATTACCAATAACTGTGTCACCAGTCTGTGAGTCAATGGTATAAGTTACATCATCGTTGATATGTGTCTTACCAATTAAGAAGTCATTACCAATAGATAATGCACCATTAGCATCCCAACGTCCTCTAGGATCAGTTAGAGTACTAGAACCAACTTGATCAATACGTCCATCCTTGTTTACTGTCAGTCTAGGAGTAGACTGGTTGTATATTGTGAACAATTCAGCACTATCAAGTTCAATCTTAGTAGAACCTTTAACCCATAGTCTTTGTGCAATGTCAGGTGTAGCAGCACCAATAGAAACCATACTGGTATCAGTCATCTGAATACCACTATCAGCATCACCGATACGTGCGGATCCATCTGAGAGAGCAACTAACTTAGCAGTTGATGCATCGTCAAAATGATCGTTAGTATAGATGGCATCACCAACTACAATGTTCTGACCGTGTGCAGAGATATAGTTAGAAGAAGCAGCAGTGTTAGCTTGTTGTACATCAATACGTAAATCAGTACCGCTATCTATCTGGTACATCTTCATATTACCACCACGGACATACAAGTCCTTGGTAACTGTTAGGTCACCCACCATTTCGTGAGAACCATTACTTAAAGCAGTAAAGGTACCATCAATAGTCAAGTTACCTTGTGCTTGTCCACCACCAACAGATTCTACAGGAGCAGTTCCAGCACCAGATCCACGAATGATAGTGTTACCACCAACCCATAAACCAATGTTAGCTAGTGTCTCTGTTGTTTCACCACTGTTAACGTGTACACGTCCTATACCATTACCATCATCATCAAATACACGTAGTGTATGTTGTCCAGTTGGGTTAAGGTTATCACCACCAACCCATAGAGAGTTACGGAAAATACCTGAACCTTCTACATCTAATGTCTGTGTTGGAATAACACTAGCATTAGTAGTACGTACGTTTCTGAGGTTAATACCCAACCTCATATCATCACCAGGATCATTAGCAGTAGAGCCAGAACCTGTAGTATATGTGGTTAGTGCATCAGCACCAATTACACCCCATTCTCTCCATCCATACTCAGGAGTTTCACCACCTTGATATCCACCAATCTGAGTGTATATCCAACCTAGTGTAGTGTTGTAGTTGACGTTAGCAATTCTATGTGCTTCACCAACTGTCTGAGTACCACGAAGTTCAATTGTACCTTCTTGTTTGAAACTTTCTGAAGCAGGTACTGTCTTATCTACAGAAGTCTTGATTGCATATTCAAGTCCACTAGTTTCATTACGTGGGTTAATTATCCATTGAGCAAACTTAATACTGTTAGGTTTGAACACTGGGTTCATTTCCATATCAGTTGTAGTCAGTGTCGCATCAACAGATGGGTTACTAATATTACCAACACTCTTAATCTTTAATGCAGGAGGATCATCACTACTATTAGCAAATGGATCTTCTGATAGAGCTATCTCAACAGGTGATGTAAACTTAGTACCACCAAGAGCAGATATTAGGAAGTCATTTGATAGATTGAACTTAACTTTATTATTAACAGTTAATGTATCAACCGTGATGTCATTAGTATTCTCTTCCTCATCAACGTTCTCACCAGCTACCCTTAGAATAGAGTCATCAATCTTACTCTCTTCACCAGAGATAGCATTGATTCTCTGGTTACCAACGAATAGATCACCGTTAGCGTTTAGACCAGAGTAGAATACAACACCACCGTCTTGACGTTTCGCCTGAGAGAAGAGGACTTCATCATCAGATAGAACGTATTCCTGTCTAGATGGGAAAGCAGTTGAGTAGTTACCTGGACCAAATCCAGTGTATTCAAAGGTATGGTTACCAGATCTTGCCTGTGAAGGTCGTCTAAGTTCAACATAGAACCTACGATCAGCAACATCAGTACTATTACCTTCAATACCAATTATTCTATCCTCACGAGAAGCAACTGCCTTACCTTCCATTGCACTAAGTGTAACTGGATTAGCAGCACCACTACCAAATCTACCGATATTTTCTAGGATGCTTTCTGTAGCCTCCCTTGTAATACTATTCTTATTGTCATCAGCAAGAACAAGACCGTGAACATAGTTGTCAGCAACAGATATAGTTGCTGGAGCATCAGCAACAGTAGTACCGTCACCATTAGGGTCAAACCATAGTGGATCGTCAGCAAATAGTTCAGGATATAGTCTCTCTGTTGGATGACCAAACTTGAATGAGTTAAACTCACTTACAGATGGTGCAAAGTCACCACGTAGAGCAGTTAGATAGTAAATACCATCTTGCTGGTTGTAAATTCTCTTACGAAGAGTCTTAACACGATAGATGTAGTAAGTATTTGTAATCTCATCGATATCTTCTACAGATACAACCTTATAATCTTTCTGGTTACCGTCAGTTTCATCTCTAACAAAATCACCAGGTGTCAGTGTATATACAGGTGCGTTCTGGATAACATACTGTCTACCTAGATCATCAGCATAGTTTTTAAAGTCATCTCTACCACCATTTGGCTTCTCTGCTAATATACCAGTACCACTACCACTAGCAAGTATAGTACTTGTACCAGCATCATACTTAATATATTGCAGTAGTGAGAAGTCACTAGCTACAACAACATATGTGTTTCCACCTTCAGTATACTGTTTATGTACAGTAGGAAGTGTACCACTAATAGGAGCACTACTTGAGAATCCAGACCAAGCAACTGAGTTACCAGTTATAAATCCACCACCAGCAACACTGGTTAGTTTAAATTCTGTAAGTATAGTACCAGATGCTAGTGCAGTACCAGCAGCTATGTTAGTGTTGATAGTGTGATCTACAACAGTTAATTCAATTCTATTAATACCTGTTATTGTCTTCTGTCTTGCTGATTCAATTGTAAACTTAATACCAGAGTCAGTTACTAGAGCCTTACTATTACCAGTTAGATATGGATCATAGTTAAAGTCATTCTGAATAGGTAAGTTATTACCAAGACCATCTACAGTAGGATCTCCACCATAGAATGTTGGAAGATCTGAAGTACCATCAAGTGCTTCAAGAACAACTTTCTGAGGTCTTAGTCTTCTATTCTCGTCAGTCCTGATCTTAAGGACATAACCGAGCAATGGTTCCCTGACGTTATCAACCTCCTTGGGGATGACGTAACGGAGACGATAGATGCGGTCATCTTCCCTACGTCTATCGTTGATACGTTTGATGTATGTATTTGAAGTTGAGATGATTTCTTCACTGGTATACTCCGTGAGAGATGAAATTCTTTGATATATTGTGTTAGGTTGTGTACCTGTATTAAGTACATTCATATACCAATGACCACTCCTTAGAGGAGATGCGGTCATTTCTGGGTCATATCTTAATGGGTGGCGACTATTACAGGAGAAGACAAATATTTCGTCTTGACCTACTTGCCCAACAGTACCACTAGATGTGATACTAAACGGAACACCACCACCTTGGATAGCTAGTGCAGCAGATTCTGCAATCTTAAACTTATTGGTATTACTGCCAGTATTGTCATATATGACGTAATACATCTTATTCTTATCAAGTCCACCAGGAAGTTGAGATCCAGGTCTAGCACGGAAGAATATAGGTGTTGCTGCTTTAGTTGCAAAACCCTTATCAAAAACGTGTGCAGATTCTAGTGTGAACTCGTTAGTAGCAGGATCAGCATTAGTAATCTTATACTTGTAAGGTGTTGGGATGACATCAAAGATGTACTGGAACATCTCTATCTGAACACCAGAGTTTAAACCTTCTGGAATGTAGATAGCGTTACCAGCAGCAGCGTCATCTTCAGATGCTGCCAACAAGAATGTGTTTAGATCCTCTGTCGGGAACGTCTGATCTGGAGGAACAGGTGATGTATGACGACCTGGAGAAATAAGATAGTATACAGTATTAGGTATCAATCCCTTAGGAAGACGAACTAGCTCATCAGCAATAGTATTACTGGTTCTCTTCGGTACTAAACGAACTGGAGTACCTGTATAGAGACCGTGTGCTTCAGGGCAAGTAAAGATTGTGGTACGATATGTAATCGTTTCACCTTGTGAGTTCTGTTCTGACTGCGATGCAGTAGCAAGAGTTGTTATAGTGAAAGTATCAAAACCACTAGGTGATAGTTCAGCAGACTTCTCCTGTGGACCTGCCTCACCACCAGCAATATCTGGTTCTAATTTAGAGTATATTCTATCATCACGCTTAGAACCGATCTTATAGTCTTGTAAAATATATGTTGGTGTCTTATCTGGATCAGAAATCTCTTCTGGTTCACCTGATAGGTAAACACGTGTCATACCAGAAGGTTCTTTAGACGCAATAATATCGATACCGTAATATGGAGGTTCTGTGGTATCTTCTAGATCAACTGTCTGTGGAGGAACAATATCAGTAACATATCCGTGCTTATCTTGGAAGAATGAATATCCTTTGTATCCAATAGCATCTAGAGCAGTATTACCAAAGTTACTGTTACTGTTGGTAATTGAAATGTCAGCACCAGATTCAATTAGGAAGTGATCTGCGAAACCAACAGCGAAGATCGAAACTGCCTGAATGAAAGCATCATTAGATAGACGAACGTGAGCGTTACGCCACTCATTCTTAAAGTATGCTCTACCATCAGTATGATATGGTGTAGTAGCGAATGAACCAGTAGATAGTTCTTCTGGATCTGTTACAGCTACGCCATTCCACGCTGAGTCAGACTGTGCTGTCTCTTCGTTAAACTTAGTAAATGCTCTGTCATCTTTCTGTAGTGATACACCAGTATACTGTGCACAAACCATAGATTTGAATCCAGTAACCTTAGATCCATCAGCGTGCATACCACACAGACCCCAAGTGGATCTGATAGACAGGTTGAACATATATGGTGACGCTGAGTCAACAGTGTCAATTTCTGCCTGTACAATAGCGTTCTCATTCAACCTGTTAGGTGGTAGAGATGCAGTAGTATAGGTAGTACCTGAAATTAGAGAGGTAATACTCTCATTAACACGGTAATAGAATAGTGTGTTATCAGCAGGGTCTAAACGTGTAATCAGGAATGAACCGTGAAGGTCATTAGTTAGACCAGTGTCATCAATTGTAATAAACTGTCCTACGAAATAACCGTGAGGTGCTTTCGTCTTAATTTTAATTTCTGTCGCATTACCACCAAGTGTCTGAGGTGTAATCGACTCAATAATTTTTTTATCTGATAGAGGACCAACAATTCTGTTTTCTAGGTCAGTCTCCTCAATAGCACCATCAACATTAATGTCGGTGACCATATTAAGATAAGCATCACCGATCTTATCGTAATAAAGAGTTAGATCTTCTGCATCAGCAAAAGTAAAGTTGGTGATCTTATGGTGTGAGAATGTAGGATTGGCCTTATTTCCTGTAGGATCGAAATATACCTTCTGCTTACCATCAAATATCGAGAACTGCCAGAAATAGCATCCACCAGTTACGTTGAATATAGATGAGTCTGGTACAGTATCATCAGTAGGGTTAGGGATATACAAAGGACGGACTTTCGTCTTTCTTAAGTCCATACCCACTAGAGAAGTACCTCTAGGGACAATTACACCACCTGTTAATGGGTTAAACTTGTATAGGTCGTTCTGAGAGTTACCTAAATCAAAGTTAACATTGGTACTAAAGTCAGGTATAAGACTGGCACTAGCTACACCTGGTCTGTTATCAATATAATGATCTCCTGGAGACAATACAACTGTGAACTCGTCAAACCTGTCGTTATCTGGTCCTGATTTGTATGAAAAGCGTGAAACTTCAAGAAACGCACGCTGTATACTCTTAAATGGTCGGGTGGGAGAATTACCTCTGTTGTTTACGTCGTCAGATGCATTAAAGTCGTCTGGAGAGACATATACGAAACGTCCAGTTTTACTGGATATAAGATTCTCTAATCTGGTAAGTGCCATTACCTATAATACTGTATTTGGATATCCTTTGGGTATTTATATTATCTACCAGGTATGTATTGAAGACCCTTCTTCAAAGTAGGTTCTAATTTTGGTAATACATCGTTTTCAACCCTCTCTACAATCTGATCGATAATATCAACATCAATACCTGCAAATGGTGGAATAATACCTAAAATTCTTAATAATCCGTCTACAAACAGGGCTAGACAGGTAAAACCGAGTATCATAGAGATAATTGTAGCGTCTCGGTTGTGTTTTCGCATCGATGCTTCATCGATTGCCCTTGCTTCATCCACAGCAGCCTTGATCAGGTCATCTACTTCTGATTTAGTGTAGAAAGCACCTATTCCAGGTATGTCGTGAATGTTTGGGGTCATTGGTAATACTCATCTAATACGTCAAGGGTTCGATTTAGGTACTCATTTGCACCTATACATTCCCATTTACCTTTCTCTCCTATCTCACATTTGTAGTGAAGTTCTCTTTTGAGTTGCATAAGTTTTGAAGTCATCTCTACTTTGTTTAATCTGCCGTTCATCGTGTCGAAGTAACGATCGTCATTAGTATATTAGTATAAAAGGGGGATTTATGTCTCCCCCTGTGTGTTGAAACTAGAACCAGTCAGAAGACCATTCACCTGATTGGTCACCTTCTGGAGTTGGCGGACCTCCTTCTGTAGGAATGGATGTCGTAGGATAATCACCTGGTTTTTGATCCATTTGAGGATTACCACCTAGACGCTGTTGTGCTTCAGTTTCTGTAACTAATTCAATATTGAATGAGAATGACATATACAGTTCGCCATTAGGATTCTTGACAATACCAGGTTGCCTTTGAACCATATGTTCCAACTGAGAAGGGAAAATGACAACATCACCTTCATCGATGTTTAGTCTCATTTCCTCTTTATAACATCCATAGCCACATAACTCAGGATCGTAATAATGCTTGTTATAACGAGGTGCCTCGAAAAACATCTTATTAGGATTCAGAAATGTCGTCGAATTATGAAGTTCCTTGTCGTACTTCATATAATAGACACCAGACAAATGCGACGGAACGTGATTATGAGGTTCTTGGTTCTGTCCAGGACCATATGCGTTAAACCACTGTTGTG